>Ga0214544_1008640_pt1 | contig 16737 bp, 10 predicted proteins | sample CNSS3metaG_FD_160074 | JGI IMG/M metagenome (GOLD analysis project Ga0214544, IMG submission 160074) | Root nodule microbial communities from cowpea collected in UCLA plant growth center, Los Angeles, California, USA - CNSS3 | ecosystem: Host-associated > Plants > Roots > Nodule | place: USA...
ATATATATCTATAAGATTATCTATGTGATGCCAATTCTGCAATTTTGATTCACAGATCTGCACAGTTAAACGTATGGTTGGAAATTGAGTTCCCTAACCCTACCTAGAAAATTCTATTCCATTCTCAAGTTCAGCCACATAAATATAACTATGTAGATATGCACACCCAAAAAGTGTTGCAACTGATACTTTCGTTTAATTGAATAGGACAACAGGTAAAAGTGAGAACTGTAAAGGTTTTTGATCTTTATTCTTTACACATACATACACTATTTTAGCAAATTCATTTGAGCACTGTTTTGTGCCATAAGTAGAATTTGTAGAGTACAGTGTATTTGTGTAAATAATATACATTTCACTTTCAACATTTCCGCTTTCCCTTTGTTATATCAAATAGATATAAAATTGTTCTTACTATTTTGGATGGGTAATTCTCCTCTGTCAACTCTTCTGCATATCAAGAAGATATTTCTCTCTCTCTCTCTCTGTCATATTTTAATGCATTAAACAGCTCCTAATAATCAAACCAATTATGGCAATGATGAATGGGCCCAAACCCCATAATATTTGGGATCCCACATCGTAGGACCCACCGAATTCAAATCAGTAAAGCAGTGATTACACGACAGCCATGCTGCTGCAACAAAAATGATGCAGTCAATACCACATTAAACATTATTATGACAGAGATTTCCACCCTCTCCCTTCTAAGAACAAAAAGATTGAAAAATGACATAAAAAATCTGCATACTCAGTACCATTTTCCTTTTCTTATTCACAAAAATTCCAGAGTCAATTTTTATAGAAATATTTAAATTTATCTCACTTAAATTAAACAAATGAAAGCTAATAGATTACATATATAATTGAACTGCATCCAACAGAAGACAAGAACCAATAATATTGCTGGGCAAGCTTTCTTATATTGCACTTGCTCGGACACTAATAATGGGATTCAGCACTTAGAAGAATGTTAAGTGGGTTTGGATTTGGAATTGAAATACAAAGTTCCATGCTTTGCATTTATAATTCTTGGTCCTACATTCATTATTATCCCACTACAAGTTTTCAAGTCTAACCATAAAAGGAACTAGAGGCATATTTAGATGAATTCAAAACGTATATATTCTATTCACCATGATTGTTTTCATTACACAAAATATTTTCTTTTCAATAGAATGCATGATTGAGCCCTTAATTAAACTTAATTGTGGGGACTTAGACCATAAACCTAGGATCCTTGTTTCTGATCTTAATAAAGTCGATGGTGAAGACGGAAAGCGAGAGAAAATTGTGGTTTAGCCCCAAAAAGTAAAGGAAGCTTGCACGTATAATTGTTTTTTTAAGGGATGATATTGAAAAAGAGGCTTTTCACTGAAAAAGCCAAATAAATCCAATATTTTCCTTTTGGTTGGTTTTTCAATTAACATATATTTCTTTTTTTTCCTTTGTGGGTACCTTAAAAATTCCTTCCAATCATCATTTTCCTGCTTGAACCCTCTAGTTAGGGGTGACTAACTAGGCTATGCAAACACTGAAAGTATCAAAAATTGTAATATTGATTCTGATCGTAGAAACGTTATGTGTTGTGATTGCAACGATGAAGAGGTGTCTTGTCTCTTTGCATGGAGAGGTGGTAATAAGCCTAGATAATGGACAAAAAGAATCAGAAAAAGATACAATTAAACAGAGTAAACTTGCGTGTTGATTTGAATGGACGCAATGTTTACCAAACATATGTGTACTTATAGTGTGGATTAGTCCATCTCTTTAGTCTTTAGCTTAGAACTTTACGAAAAAAAAAAGATAAGGTTGAACCTTCTTTTAATGCGTTGTTACCTAACCTACTTTCATTATTGTCACTCATAACTCATCCATTTTCGGATCGTTGTTATACAACTCTTCGTAATTTATCACCTCAACGTACGTCTACACCGTATACGTACGCTTTCCTGGTACGGTAGTTTCGTATCTTCTAACAAAGCAAAAACAGAATATGGTAGGAAAAGAGGATCTCTTTCTTTTCAACATTCCGTGCATGAGGAATGTTACACTTGCTATTTAGATCAAATTTATTTAAATTATTTGCTTTTTTAGTATTATTCTTACTGGAAAAGAGCATACTTAATGGGTTTGAAGTTGATCAAGATAAAAACAAGGTTTTAAAGTCAAATCCTTGTTTTTTTAAGAAAATTGAAACTCTTGCTAGTTTAATTCTGGGAGAATGTAAAAGTCATTTCAATCGTATACTCTTATTTTCCTTAAATATTGATTGTGGGGTTTGTTTTGGTGTTTTTAATAGTCTTATATTATTTAGGCTTAAATACCTTTTTGGTCCTTATTTTTGTAGTGTTTGTTGCGGATGATCCTCATTTTGACATAATATTTAAAATGGTCCTCATTTTTACCAAATGTTTAAAATGGTCCTCATTTTCGCAATTCGTGTTTTATTTGGTTCTTTTCTGTAACGCCGTTAAATAATAACGTAGCGTTGTATAGGTGGCACGGTTTGTATTAGAGTGTGTTACGTGTACTGTACATATGGTTAATTAACGTTAATTTTTTAATTTACGAGAAATTTTGCAATTAGGAAAATTTCTTCATCTTCGTCTTTCTTGAGCTCGGATTTGTAGATGAAGTAGCTAATACTTGCCATTTCATCATTGGATTGCAGTTGTGCTCTTCATTTCAATTTTTCGGTTAATCATCATCAACGAGGTAAATGGGTTTAGGGTTTTCTGGGTTGTGTTTGATCGTGGGTTTGGGGTTTGTTTGTCTTTCGATTGTTGTGATGTTCTGCATGATTTCTAAATTACTTCCATGATTTTGTGTAGTTTGTGTCTGTAGGTGAGGTATTTGAAGTGAGGCACATATCCATGGTTGGAGATAAGTACACAGTGAATGTGGATGCTCAACATTGCAGCTGTAGGAAATGGCTTCTGACTGCTATCCCTTGCTGCCATGCTATTGCAGTAATGAATTTCATCAATGTCAATACTGAGGACTTCATACCAATCTGCTTCAGGAGATCCATTTACGAAGAAATATATCAATCCATCATCTTTCTAGTCAATGGTGAAGTCTTATGGGAAAGAACTCCCTACGCTGACATCCATCCACCACATAAGAGGATCTTACCAGGAAGACCCAAGAAAAAAAGAAGGTTGGAAGAGTGGGAGTTGAGAAAGGATAACACATAAATCAACAAAGGAGGTCATAGAAAAAAATGTAGCACATGTCGTCGTCAGATTGGACATAACAGGAGCAATTGCCTAGATAAGCCTGTGGATGAGCAGACTGCAACACCAGCTGAGACTGCACTAGATGCCCAAACGGCTGGGAATGCACCAACTACTGAAACTGTTAAGAATGCACCAACTGCTGAAACTCAAACAACTCAACCACCAAGGAATGAAGTGGATAGTCAAGCAGCACCACTACCAACACCAGAAGAACTATCTCAGCAGTTTATGATGAAATTACAGATTAGGAGGAGGCCATGATAGCAGCTACAAACGTCTTAGTTATTTTTTGGAATTTCTGATGTAGAATTCATTATTGATGTACTGCATTTTGACTTTCCTTAAACTTCGTTCAATTTCACTTTTGCCAAACATTGATGTAGTGCATTTTGATGAGGATGAATTAATGTTATGAATTTAACTTCTTCCAGACTTAGATCAATTTAATTTTTCCCAAGCTTAGATCAATATCACTTACTTCAATGCTCAGATTAAGATGTCATTTTGAACATGTTGGGGCTAATATCAACATAATTAAACTAATTCATTTCTTCATTTAACAATAGTACAAAACAGATTGGACTTTAAAAGATTACACACAATAATAGTACGAATAATACAATAACAACACAAGTGAACCCTATTACTAATTGCAGCCTCTTCTCAGCAACCTTCAATGACTTCCCCAAATCATTAATCTGTCTCATTTGTGTCATGATAATGACATCCTTTTCATCAACACCACCATTTGAAAAAGTTGCAGCCCACATTATTGGAACCACCACTCTGTAAATCAATAAACCAAAAATTAAAACTAATTTATTATTAACACAAAAATAAAAACAGATTGTATCCAAAATTTTCTACCAATATTCTTTGGAGTTCTTGCCATCCTCAAAGTTGTCATTTCTCCGCAGCTACAAATCGGGGTTAATTCATTTCTTGTTGAACCACCAACAGTGCACAAAGTGATACAACACCGTAACATACCTATATAATGAGATTGCAGGAAGAAGAAGATTACATCAACACCAATTGGGAATGGAGGAACAACATTGTCAAAACTCACCAACTGCCCAAACATTTCTTACCAAAATCCTAGCTCACTTATTTATCCCCAAATATCTAATTATCACACCTTTACAGTACACGTAACACACCCTAATATAAATCGTGCTACCTGTACAATGCTCCGTTAATTATTTAAACGGCGTTACAGAAAAAGGACCAAATAAAACACGAATTGCGAAAATGAGGACCATTTTAAACATTTTGTCAAAATGAGGACCATCCGCAACAAACACTACGAAAATGACGACCAAAACGGTATTTAAGCCTATTATTTAAGAGTTTAAGTTAATAACAATTTAAATAAATTTTTTCTTCAATATTATTTGAAACATTTTCACTTGTGAAGGTGGATTTGAAGAAAAGTGAGTGAATGAATTTGCGTGAATTAAGTAAAGTTTGTATTGTTTTTTTTAAGAGATTTGGAGGTGAATATGCATGGATTTAAAGGTGAAGTTTGTGAAAGTATGTGAATGATTTGATTGATATGATAAATTAAAAAAAATTAAAATATAAAATTACTATTTTGTCAATTGGGACATTGCATGCCTTTGTAGATGTAAATGAGTATGTTTTGAAAACAAAAATGTTCACAGGTTGGAATCGGTTATAAGGAAGGTTGGAACCGGTTCCCTTCCACTATTCTTCTCAAAATCTTATTCCCTTGCATGCCACAACCACCCTCATGCAGTCATGGTCATCAGAGTTGCACCTAAAAGTAGGAAGGCAAATAAAAACAATTATGCATGTGAAAAGAATGCGAAGGAGAGATATTATTGTAAAATAGTGTTTATCACCCTCAAATCTCCTCATGTGAGGCGAGATAGGAGGAGGGGATGATCTCGTATATATGCGCTCTCCAATACTCACAAATCACCTCAGACAAATACCCATAATTAGCATATATTTGCTCCTTCTTATCTTCTTTAATATTAAATCACTCAATGCGAACACAATATTAAGAACAAAATCATATCAGTTTCAAACTTCAAAATCAATAATATTTTGGATCGGCGATTAATCCTAATATTATTATCTCATTAAATTTGAAATCGAAACAAGTGTAATTTAGGAAGTATTAAGTATTTAAACTATTGTACATATAATTTTTTAGGCATTAAATAAAGGTAAATACTTTTAAAATATCTAGTATCAATATATTGGCTTAAATATATTGTTGGTTTTAATTTTCGTAAACTTTGTTAATTTTGGTTCTCATTTTTTTAAATATTCAAAAAGGTCTTAATTTTTGTAAATTGTGGTTAATTTGATATCTTTTCTATACGTAGATTAAATTGTTAATGGAAGGAAGGTCTTAATTTTTGTAAATTGTGGTAAATTTTGTCCTTTTTCTAGACACGGCTTAAATTGTTAATGGAATGAAGGCAAACAGTGAATGTCATATGTTACTTTGCGATTCTTTTAATTTTATTTTAATTTTTTAAAAAATTTTAAAAAGTTGTTTACATGTCAAGTCATCAATGTGATACGTGACAATGTCATGTGTCAAGCCAGTGTCACTGCCACATGTGAAGTCAGGATCATTGTCACATGTTAGTGTCTCATAACTTATATTCAATTCAGTTCCAATTTCTGTTAATTTTGTTCAATTTAATCCCAATTTTCGTTAACTTTGTTCAATTTAGTCCCAATTTTTGTTAACTTTATTCAATTCAATCCCAATTTTGTCCCTCTCCAAATGAAACAAATTTAATTTTTATATGAGTGTTATATTGAAATTTTTATTAAAATTTAAATTTACATTAAATATTTCTTTCACTACTTTTAAACCAACCATAATTCTATTATTGGAAATAAATTATTAAATTTAATTTATGTTTGATGTTTGATACACGTAAAAGATAGATTTAGAGTTGGTTTAAAAATAATGAAGAATTTTCCTTCTAATTTTGAAAATAATAAAGAACTTTCCTTTTAATTTTGAAAATAATGAAGAATTTGTCTTCTAATTTTAAAAAAAAAAAATTTAAAAACTAAAAATTAAAAAAATCACGAAGTGACACATAATTGTCATTATTCACCTTCCGTTAACAATTTAAATGACATCTAGAAAAAAGACCCCGTTGATCATAATTTATAAAAATTAAGATCTTTTTGAAAATTTTAAAAAAATAGGACGAAAATTGTAACCAACAATATATTTAAATCTAATATCTTCTACTGGAATCAACAAAACACAAATATGACCATTTTCCAAAATTTGAACCACCAATGTTTTTCTTTTGACCTTCTTAATATACAAAAGCAAAATGAACAAAAATAACTATAAAAAACTATAAAATTAATCAATTAACTTCTTTACTAAAAGAGGATTATATATATTTCATACCTATAACATATGTAAAGAAAATGTTGATAGGTTTGTAGCTGTACTTGGTTATATTCCTTGATTTCAGGTGCTATATATGATTTAGAATAGTTGGAAAAGATTATAGAAATGGGTGTGTGTAGGAAAAGGACAAGTGAAGGGGTGAGTTAAGTGAGGGATTAGGTCATGATCTCAGATTCTGTTTTGTGTTTAGCAATGGAAGTACCTAGAGATGCACAAATTGTCCTCCACTCAGATATGGGGTGTGATTTGATAGGGTGAACAGAAAATGGGAAAGGATAATGCTAATTTTCTTAAAATAAAAGTTTTGGGTAGCTATGAAAAATAATGAGATTGGAGTAAGAGGAAAAGGGAGACAAGGAGCATATTATGGAAAAGTTAGAAACACAGTGAAGGAGAGAGAGAGAGATAATGGTCCCTCCAACCACTCACAATCTTAATTTACTTCATTCATTCATTCATATATCTAAACATATCCAATGCATTGCCCTTTCTTTCTTTTTGACTCACCAATTTCTTTTTCTCTACCACTTTCTTAGTTCTTTCGTTTTTCTTCAACATTCTACCACATAAAATGGTGCTTACAATATTTATAAGTTTTAAAATAATTATTTCCGATTTCTTAAGTATAATAAATCATCAAATTTGACAAATTAGATAAAACGAGCTCGAGAAATGAATTGTCTATAGAATATCTACATCATTTATAAATTACAAGCAAGAATGGTTGAGAATCTAAACATGAATCTATGAATCTAAGTCTGGTTAAAAATTTAAGTGTGAGTCTATGTCTCATATTAGCTAGAAATGAGCAAATAGAGCATTGTATAAGAATAAAGACTCATAAATTCATTGCCTTAAAGTTTTGGGTTGAGAGTCATGTCAATGTTTTATGTGATTGGTCTCAAGCTCATTGGTGTTGTATCTCCCAATGAAACTCTTTCTGTAAGCCTAACTAGTCCACAAGTCTCACATTAAGTAAGTAAAAAAGAGAAAGTTTAGTATTATATAAAGATGAAGACAGACTCATACATCATTGATGTTGTATCTCTTTTAATGATCCTCTCTCAAATACCCAAAAGAATATATTATGAAATTTATTTTAAGACTATCAAAATATTTTGTTATATACTTTTTTTTCCCAATTCCGAATCAAAGTTACGCAATGTCATGTACATTTTTAGTAAATGTTACTTTATTTTGTTCCATGTCTAAACATATCAAACAATATAAACTGATTATTATATTGGTTATAAAACAACAACAACAAAATGTAAAATGTTATATGGTGACTTAACTGCTTCTGATGTACTATTTTGTTTGTTCTCTCATAAAAAAACATCGTAGCTTCTCCCATGGATTGTTTATTCATTTAACCAATGTTTAAATTTTATCTATAAAAAAGTAAATGACAGAGTATATAAGTTTATTTAGTAACATATTTAAGTAACAAAGAATATTTTTTGTTGCCCTTTAATATAAGAAACAAATGGTGCCATTTTTTAATCATTACTTGAAATAACTATAGTCTATAACGAATCTTCCAATTTTATCCTTAAAATTTGGTTTAAATATATGTTTTTAATTATATATATTTGAGAAAACTTACACTTATTTTGTAAAATATTTGTAAAATTATTTTATAATATAACAGCCAATCACGCTAAAACACATTTAAATATCTTGTGATGCACAATATGTCATAATCGTTAATCATAGATGAGATAATGGATTACCTTGAGTAACCCCAATTATTTAAATCTTGATGTAAACACATGTTTTTAGCATATAATCAACTATAACTATAAACCATTGATTATAATATCTTTATTAGATTTTCATATTTAATAAAAAACATTTCAAAGAATATAAATGGTTAGACAACATCTTTACGAGTATATAATAAAAACTATATATTTTGAAAGTAACAAGTCTTAAAGAATTACATATCATTTTTTCTAGTTTTAAAGAACTTTCCAATAATAGAAAAACATGTTTTTGTGCACAAATCTCTTTGAGGAAGCTTTTAACTTTAAGGTATTGAGTAAAATACTTGCATTGCATAAACCCATACTCATATTCTTTTTTTTTTAATTATTCATCATATCATATTAGGTGATATCTTTCCATTTTCTTTTGATTCTTAATTGATTGCTTGAACACATTTAGTGTTTCATATAGTAAGTTTTTACATGGTTAAGTAATATTTCTCAATCAAGTATTACATGATTTTTATTTTTGAGGTTTTATTAATCTAATTAAAAGTTTTTTAAACTATTACAATCTCCTCTTAGTTATATACAACTTATTTTTATTTACAGTCGGTCTCAATGTTGATTTTGATAGTCATTCAAAGTTTTAAAATCCTAAACTTGATGGATATTCTTAATTTTTTTGTTAAAGATACCCCAATTGATGGGTTTATATATATATATATATATATATATATATTTTTTTTTTTTTTTTTTTTTTTTTTTTTTTTTTTTTTTTTTTTTAATTTTTTTTTTTTTTTTTTTTTTTTTATATTTATTTATATATATTTATTTTTTTTTTTTTTTTTCATATATGGGTTATGGTCATTGTTATTGAAAGATCATGGTTCTATATGGTTATATAACATTAGTATTACACATATAAGACCTTTGACACCACTTTAATCCTAAAATCTTAAGACAATGATGTTATAGGCCTTTATTCTTATATAGTATTTAACTTTGTCTTTTTTATCCAATGTAAAATTTTGACTCTTTTTTACTCACATTTGGACTATTCCCAATATCAATTAATAAATCTCAACTTTTTACAAGAGAAAAACTATTATTTCTAGAAGTTAAAATGAATTTTTTTCTTAAATTAATTGACAAGGGTGTTTAAGATATAATGGTTGATGTCTTTTTTTATGTCTATCCAAATATAAAAGTTTCTAAATATTTTTGTTGTTGGATTGCAAATGAAAAAGAAAATATGTACACATTTTCTTAGTTCTTGTTTTTTGATGAATTATACCATGTTTCTATTTATGCAAGTATGAAAGAATATGAGTTGTTCTTAAAGTGAGACATGAAGAAACAAAACAATTCAAATGGACAGTGATTGATTTATTATATGAGTGAAAACATTTATGATATGTACAAAATAATTCACATCAGCCATGAAATAAATCACTCATTAACCTTAGAAAAATAAGTTTAATAAAGAATAACGGAGCATCAAAATTATGAAGAGTGGGAATAGAATATGAGAAGAAGAAAATAAATCACGAAACTTTAAATTTTTAAAATTTGAATGTTGAAAGAATTATTTTCAACATAAAAAAGATTTCAAAAACCCATAACAAAAATCAACATCAAAATATATATATATATATATATATATATATATATATATATATATATATATATATATATATATATATATATATATGTAAAATAGGTCAATGTGAATATATTAAATCTGGTTGCCTTTTGTTTAGTGCGAAACAACAAATTGAATTGAAGAATTACAAAAAAAGTATTGAAACTATAATTAATTACTTGATGTATTCAATCAATGACTCACGTAATGAAGTCGAGTCGAGAGACTAACCTTTTCAAATATTAGATTCAAAAAAGAAAATAAATGCTCAAAAATAGATTATAAGAGAGGAATAATCATTTAAAAACTAATCATGATATTTAAAAAATTATCTATGCAAACTCCTCTTTAACTTAAATATTCAAATTGTGAAAATTTCAATAATTGTCAAAATAAAATTAAATGTGGCGTGTTGATTTTATTGTGATGATATGCCATCTTATTTACATTAATAACCCTGTTAAAGTATTAATGTTGACGGTAAGTTGTCATATAGATATATAACTTAACCAGAGAATAAAATAAAAAAGATTGATATATTTCTATAAACTAAATAAAAAAAGTAGCATATACATGTTGAAACTAAAAACAAAAAATTCATATATTTGAAGAGATTAAAAAAAGATACATTTATAAAAATTAAAAAAATAAAATAAAACACTTGCGCATAGATTAAGAAAAGAAGCAACATATTTAAAGAGCATAGATTAAGAAAAGAAGTAACACATTTAAAGAACCAAGTTAAAAAGTAAAATATTTACAAAATAATATTAAATTAATTTATCTTCTTCATTTTTTTGTTAAAAGAAAAAAAACTTACTATTGATAAATTATACTAATCGAGTTATCTGAAGTAATAAAAAAATAGAATAATGTTTTTAAACTTATTCTAAACTAGTAAACAGTTTTTTAAACAGCATAAATTATCTATGATCACCAAATGTCGAATTACCATAAACAACAAATTTGGTAAGTAAAGTCAATCAAATTGAGCAAGTATCTTAGTTCAGTGAGTCCCTTTTTTTTTTTTTATCCACTCTCCAACATTACTTTGACAGCTGTAACAACGATGTTCACTTTTCAATGTTATTGTGTGGGTTGTCATCTACACTACATCAATATGCACCCTTTTGTTGAATAAATAAAAAAACAACAATAAAGCTTCTCTACACACACACATGCTTGGTTAAAGACTACACAACACTACGTTCAGTAACAGAAAGTGTTTCAATTTCGAATTAATAATTACAGAATAAAACAGATATATTTTTCTCAGAACCAGGGTATTTGATTTCCTTTTCCATGGTCACATTTATTCATATACTTAAAAAAAGAAAAATATGAAGATTTTGTCCGAAAGAAGTAAATGATTTATATTTTTTCTTTGTTACCACGACAGACAGTGATCCTCGTACAGAAACATGAGGCACCAACCAATTTGAATAGAGTCGAGTGAGAAACATGAACAGAAGACAGAGATAAAGTACAAACTATAAGGGAAGGGAAACCAAACCAAACCAACCAACATGTATCTATGTATGTGATTGTGAAGAATAAACCAAAGAGTTATCATAGCAGTTCTTCCTTTTCATTTTTTTATTGTTTCTTTTAATCAAGTTCGAAGCAAGCACACAGCTCCATCTTCCAACAAGTTTACTCTCTCTGGTGTACTTTCTTTTTGTCAGATCTCGATCCTCCAAACTCAACCCTCTTCTTCCTCACTTGTTTTTTCTACCATCCCAACACAACCTTTTCCCCTTCTTGTCTCCATTTCTTGCTTGCTGGGTTAGTAATAGTATCTTCTTCTGCATTGAAAACTGCCAATTCCTTCTTCAGAACCCGCATTTAAGAGGTTCACTGACTCACCACCTTAACGGCACCACATAGTGCACAAACCCATATTTAAGGCCTGCCACCATTCTTCTAATTGGACCTTTTTGTACAGAGTTTAAACAGTTCAAAAATCAAAATCCTCTGAAATTACCAGCAAAACCGCATCACCAACCCAATCAAGTGCTGCTATAGTCTTCTCTTTTTACCTAAAAAAGTAAACTTCCCTGCCACTCACACACTCCTCTATGCTACCATAAAACCTCTGTTTCCTCTGTTTCCGTGCTATAAGAGAATACTCTCACCTTTCAACATTCACCAATATTAGGTGAGTGTTGCTTTTCTTTTTCTTTCTTTTTTTTTTTCTACAAGGTTTGGTCTCTTCCATGGAGCAAAATATCCTTTGTTTTCTCTTGTCAATTTGTCTGACTTTCTTACCTGGGTTTGGTAAATGTCTAGCTAACTCAGTGTTTGATATTGTTTTCAGGACTCTCTTTTTATTATAGTAATCTTGGAACAATGTTACCCCAGAAGCAAGGTGAAGAAACCATGATGTCGAGCCTGAATGAAACTGTTGAGCGTGAGGAGAGAGAGGACGAGAAGGTGGGTGGTTCACATTCCAGTTTGAGAAACCTTCTGTGGCACGGTGGATCTGTTTATGATGCATGGTTCAGCTGTGCTTCAAATCAGGTAACAGAAGATATGAGTCCGTGGAGTGTCACTCTCATCATTGAAACTTGGATTCTGTATAAGAATCTGGTTTGATTATGTTTTTGGTTTTGTGCTTTGCAGGTTGCGCAGGTTCTGCTAACACTGCCATACTCTTTTGCTCAGCTGGGAATGCTCTCTGGCGTCATATTCCAAGTCTTCTATGGAATAATGGGAAGTTGGACTGCTTATTTGATTAGCATTCTGTACATCGAGTACAGGAGCAGAAAAGAGAAAGAGAATGTCAGCTTCAAAAACCATGTCATTCAGGTTAGACAAAAAACTAAAACCAAACGGAAAAAAAGTTCATTTTTTAACAACTTTGGTCTAATTTCATATTTTTCAGTGGTTTGAAGTGCTGGAAGGTTTACTTGGTCCATACTGGAAAGCCATTGGCTTGGCCTTTAACTGCACTTTTCTTCTCTTCGGATCTGTCATCCAGCTTATAGCTTGTGCAAGGTATGAATTTTCTTTAGTCAAGGTAAACCAAAATGGCCACAATTTTGGTGACAAAAACTGAAAAGCTTTGAAATTGTAGCCAAGATTACAGTCAAACTGATTTTTAGAACCTAGGTTATAATCTTGGTTTGATTAGACAAATGAAAGTTTCATTGATTTTAAGTGGGTGTTTTTGTGTTTTTGTGATTATGCAGTAACATATACTACATAAACGACCACTTGGATAAGAGGACCTGGACTTACATATTCGGAGCATGCTGTGCGACAACCGTGTTCATACCTTCGTTTCACAACTACAGGATTTGGTCTTTCCTTGGTCTTGGCATGACCACGTACACAGCCTGGTACTTAACCATTGCAGCCATTGTTCATGGTCAGGTGAGCAATACCAAGTACAACGGTGTTGATTTATTTTCTTCGGTGGGGTCTCTCTTATTAGAAGTCGTTTGATCATAATAACTTGGTGTGAAAAATAAAAAATAAGAACTCTGTCTCTCCCTCTTTAAATTTGCAGGTTGAAAATGTGACTCACACGGGCCCCAAAAAATTGGTTTTGTATTTCACGGGAGCCACCAACATTCTCTACACTTTCGGCGGGCACGCCGTCACAGTGTAAGACCCCATGTTTTTTTAATATTTTGCTTGCTGAGTTAGACAAAACAATGATGATAGTTTTCTTTATTGTCTTAAGACAATGAAACATCAAGGAGAGTAGAAGTTTATTGCACGACCACTTTCTTCAATTGCAGCTTTTGCCTCCATTCTTATGGGGCCTCAGAAAATAAGACAAAACAGTAAATCTGGCACTTTTTTGAGCAACCATTAAACTGGTATCTTGGCCTCCACTTCCAACCCCCTCTCAACTTTATCCATTCAATTCATCTATCCATCTTTACATTCTGCTCTTCCCACAACTCCAATACCAAAGTACAATGAATAACTCAAGTAGTGACATGTATTACAAATGGATTATTACTTTACCAAAACATTATACTATATGCATATTGAATGTTTAAACGTTTATTAATATTCTTTACCCATCATCCAAGAGGAAATTCGAGCTATGGGGCCATGGAAATAAGAGATTAGTACGGAAATGCACAGTTCTTTATGTGTATTTTAAAAATATTCTCTTGTGTACAACTTGTTTCCTTTTCTAATATAATTTCTATGGGTTAAGCTAGCCGTGTGGTGCAAAGTGGGTTAGAAAACAATTCTAGTAACTCATTTGGACATATCCAGGACTGACAAACCGAATTTTCTTTTGGACTTGGAGCATAGTAGTAGAAATGAAAGGAATTTATATGATATTGAGATGAAAGAGCATCTGGGTCATTTGGATGTAAGTTAATATTGCTGCATTATGCACTAACGTGTGGACCCTATGACTATTACAGGGAAATCATGCATGCAATGTGGAAACCTCAAAAGTTCAAATATATCTATCTTTATGCCACTCTTTTTGTATTCACACTCACCCTACCATCTGCCATTGCCGTTTACTGGGCCTTCGGTGACCAACTCTTGGACCACTCCAATGCCTTCTCTCTTCTCCCTCGCTCTGGCTGGCGTGACACTGGTGTCATCTTAATGCTGATTCACCAGGTCCATAACATTTTTTCCCTTCCCTCAAAATATCCAACTTCTAAACTTATTCATGTAACATTATATAACAATATTGGTTTTGTTTACAGACAAGACAACATAGTTTTACATTAAGAAAAAAAAAGTACTTGTTTTTAATGTGAACAGCAGAAAGTTTTATAAACTGATGAGTTTTACTTATTACATGTGGATGGCAGTTTATCACTTTTGGATTTGCTTGCACACCATTGTATTTTGTGTGGGAGAAAGTGATAGGAATGCATGACACAAAGAGCATATGTTTGAGGGCACTTGCAAGGTTACCTGTGGTGATACCAATTTGGTTTTTAGCTATTATTTTCCCTTTCTTTGGCCCTATAAACTCTGCTGTGGGGGCTCTCTTGGTTACCTTTACCGTCTATATCATCCCTGCTTCAGCTCACATGCTTACTTACAGGTCTGCTTCTGCACGACAGGTAAATAGTCTAATCCATTCATATCTCATCTTTGTTTGTTTGTACCTAATCTTTGTCTCTTCTAACTAGCTTTACTTTGCCTTGTTAAATTTCTATAAAATCATAAAGTATCATATACTAACATTCACGGTTTAGATTGCTATACTGGTCGAAATCTGAGTTTTAATAGGCTGATATGTGCACTCTATGCACAACTTGTAGCTAACCTATAACAGTACGATACAGTGTTTTCTTCCCTACGAAAAGGCTAAACCTTTTAAAAGAAAGCTAAAAACATGTTGTGTAATGTAGTGTTTGAGGGTATGATTTCAGCTCCATGATTGAACTTGGAAGAAGAGTTTTCCTAAGTCACTGGCAGTATTATTAACCCCTACTCCACTTGTTCTATAAATTATTCAAATTGAAAATTTATGAGACACGATGGGGTTGGTTCCATTTCTTTGTCATTCAGTTATATGCTACAGTCATACTATACTAGCCCCCTGATACTATTCTAACCAATGTCCACATTTTAGCAATGAAATGGGCCATGGAAAACCTAACTCTCTCAAATGACCCTACATTGTCTTTACATTACTGTTCCTATAGCATAAGTCAGCAACTTGTTACAGTCAACTAACAGTAACACTACTTTTTGTCTTATTGTAATGCTTGGAAACTCATTCAGAGTAGATCAATCATGAAAAACTTGTATAACTATGTGAGATCAAACACCTAGTTAAGATTAAATAATTTATATCTGTGCTATGTTTTCAGAATGCTGCTGAGAAATTGCCCTTCTTCATCCCAAGCTGGACGTTAATGTATGTGATCAATGCATTTGTGGTGGTGTGGGTTCTTGTGGTGGGATTTGGATTTGGAGGGTGGGCTAGCATGGCAAACTTCATCAAACAGGTTGACACATTTGGACTCTTTGCCAAGTGCTACCAGTGTCCCCCGCATAAAACACCAGCTTCCAACCAAACACTGCATCACTGAAAACTCTATATATGTTCTTTTGCATGATACATAGAGGGACACATCAGCATCTTCCCCATTGTGTATTTTCCCTATATCTTGGTTCAATCTTCTTATATACATATATATATTATGTTAATGCTGATGTTCCCTTGTGTAGCAAGGCAACACTGTTATATTTCATCGCTTTTGAATCATTTTGGTTAATGGTAATCATGAACTATATCTAGCTTATATAGGGATTGTTGTTTGGTCATTGGATTATAGCAACCTCAAGTATAGCCTGCATGTTTCCAATAATATCTTTGCTTTCCAATATAATGATTTTTTCCTCTTCAAATCTCCAGTGTTATTAGATCATACATGTTTTTTCTTGGTGACTTAAGTTGAGTTCCATTGTGTTGCGTGTTTGACTAGTAGTCAAAATTGAAAGCACATAAAAGGGAATACTGGGGTGTATGTATGTATGACTTGGAAAGTTTGAGAGTTTTGGTGAGCAATAATTGAGGGCTTTGTAAAAAGGCTTATTTGAGTTTGGTGTTTGTACCTTTCACCTTTACCTATATTCTCTGCATCTCAGCCATTACTTATCAAGTTCAACATTTTTTTAAAGTTTCAAGAGTCTTGTTTAGAAATATAGAATCTTAAGGTGAACCTTCAATTGTAAAGGAACAGTAAAATTCTCCTACAATTGTGTGGCAATGACATG
>Ga0214544_1008642_pt1 | contig 16734 bp, 6 predicted proteins | sample CNSS3metaG_FD_160074 | JGI IMG/M metagenome (GOLD analysis project Ga0214544, IMG submission 160074) | Root nodule microbial communities from cowpea collected in UCLA plant growth center, Los Angeles, California, USA - CNSS3 | ecosystem: Host-associated > Plants > Roots > Nodule | place: USA...
GAGATCAGATATCAATGTACTACAACGGTCATTTGCAATATATTAAAGATTGTAATATCGAAAGAATATCTTGAAGATTATATGAAGAGACTGATGAACTGAGAAGATGAATATCTATCATGATCAAATTCACTTATTCAACGATTACAAATTGGCATAAGACACAAAAGAAGAAAGAAATACGACTATGAAAACAAACAAATGAATTATTCAATGAGAATATACTCAAAAAAGGAGAGAGAAACAATCAACAAGAAAAGAAGATTGAACAATATCATTATGCTTGAAGATTGAAGAATGACATATTGAATAAGCAAATCGAGAAAAGGAAAGAAAGAGAAAATCAAGAAAAGAGGAAAGCAAAAGCTTTGAAGATAATGAAAACATTCCTTAATAAGAATAAGAATAAGATACAAAGAGAATAAAAAAATATAGAGAATTAATTTGAGAAGATTTAGAAGTACAGACACTTAATTGTCATATTCACAACATGTCTATAGATACAAAGATCAAGGTGAAGAAGAAAGGGCATGAGTAGAAAGTAAAATACATAAGAAATGAGAAAGAGAAAGGAGAGATATTTGAGCTTATAGAGTCACATTTCAATAGTCGTGAAAACAATGGGCGTGTGTAGTTAACCATTGTAAAATCCTTTAGTTTATGAAGTATATTTGAGTGAAATTCATTTGTATTCTCTTACTTTAAGAGTGTTTGTCGTTATTCCATTTGAGATTTATTGATCTCACGGGGAGGTTAATAAGTGATACATGGAGAGGTTAAAATTGTTATACCTAGAGAGGTTGATACTTTTGCCTAGAGGGACTATACTCGTAATACCTAGATATTTGATACTTAGTGATAGCTAGAGAGGTTGACACTCATGTCTAGAGAGACTACACTCGTGATACTTGGAGAGGTTAATACTAATGTTGTAATCAAGTTGTTTGATTAGTGGAACCTTTTAAGCATTGTGCTTAAGAGACAATATATATATAACCCATGTGATTAGGTGAACCAGTATAAAATTTGTGTGCATGCTTGTTATTTATTTTACTTCAAATATATTTATATTTTATCATCTGTCAATGTCTTTGTGCGAGAAAATGTGTACATGATTTATTCATCTTCCTCCTTTCTTCTAAAGTCTAATTCCATTATCAATTAGAACAACACAAAACACACAAGTAGGGTAATCTACTATTAATTTGAACAAAACATACATTTAACAATAAAAATATGAAACAAACACACATTTGTCACATCTCATTCATCATCTAATTAATATGATGTAGAAATCAATTCATATAATCATCACAAACACTCATGTCTACTTCCGGAAGATCCGTATGTTGAATTAGACTTAGAGGTTTTGTACCTATCATATAATCATTCACTCACAAAGTCACATCCCAATAACCAAGACTTCCTCAATACGGTAAGTTTCTTATAATATGCCAGTTATGGTTCTTATTCACATCGTACTCCAAATTATAGGAACCTTCATCCACTCTCACCACCTAATATCTTTTTGTATGTGAGTTCAATATTAGTAGATTCAGAATAATCTCATTAAGAAACCCCTACTCAATACACATCTTACCGCTACTCAACATAACATTTGTTCCTTAAAAATAACTACACTCGCATCACACATATATCAAATCAACAATCCATAGTAGATTATGGCACATTCCATAGTTCTACTTGACCACACACCCACACAAAAATAATATATCATACCTAAAACTAGCTCTACTTGGCACACACCCACACATTTTTATCTCAAAATCTCAAACATTGATTTTTCTCAAGATCCTTAAAGGTATACTCACCTAGCGAGTTTATGCTCGCTCAAACCAATCTCCTCTAAGCACTCTAGGTTTACATCAAATTTATTTTGTTCAGCAAGGAAATTGACTCCTCTAATGACAAGGTATTGGAACTAAAACTTAATGATTTCTACCAACAACCTAACCACCCTAGCCTCTTTATATTTTAACAAAAGGAATTTCTCTCAGTGAACGATTTAGTCGCCCGATAATTAAAACCCTGGAAGCCTTAATCAAAAGGTTTGCCTAGTGATTAAAATGACTTGAGCTCTCTAGACTTTGAAATTTAGAATTTTGCTCAACGAAATGGATGGCTAGCCAACGAGTTTGCAATAATTTCAAAAACCTCAAGAAATATATCTTATCAATCACTTAGTCAAATTGAGCAATTTCTACTCCATCCTCATTCCCAAAAGATATAATTTTCTCCAAATGATTTTAAACCATACCAAATTGACTAAAATAATATATCTTAATTGTTAAAACTTCACACAACTAGTACAACATAAAATGCATCAAATCAACAAAAATTTAATTAAAACTAACTATCCAAAATTCATCCACACAAACTACATTTCTTAAATCAAATTCAATGATCGTGTCAACCATACTACTAGATCATTTAACTAAAGCACTACCAACAAATTACTAGTTTCCCTTATCTGCACTAAGCCTCTGACTCAACTAAGCTCTAATAACTCTTGCTCTCATAAAATATTATACATGTACTAAAAAAACTAATATTAACAATTTGAGCATGTCCTGGCAATCCTAGATAAATAGATATTCATCTTAAGCCTTTTTCAACCACATGTAACAACCCTAAAACACATGCATACACACTTCTAAAAGTTAACTTAAGAGAAGGGTGAAGATGTATTTACTCAAAAGAAAATTTAGATCGGTTAGGATTACTATATATTTTGCTTGGATCTTTATGACAATCTCTAATCTTCAAAAGAATGAATAAGTTGATAGTAAACTTAGAGAGATTTTAGAGAGAAAAAGAATAAATAGTTTTAAAGACATGGTGGTCTTTATTAGATGAAAATCGATTGAACGATTTTTTCTATTTACAACCTTTGTATTTTAATAATAAAATTTTCAAGCTTTACTTAAAATAGATAAGTTTTAGTCCTAATTATTTTCTAGGTTCTTACTAAACTAATAAATTAGTGCAAGAGTGTGATGTAATTTCATACAATATTACAAATAATATTTTGTATAAAAAATCATTAGAAACTAAAATTACTCAAAGTAAAATAAATTATATAATATTTGAAAAATTGGATCTTTTAAAAAGAATAAAGTTCAAATAGAAAATGGAAGAAATTTTACTAAGTTATAATTGTATTTAATTTTTATTTTTTTATTGTTTCTATGACCTCATATTAGTTTTTTACTTTTATGGTAATGCCTTTCAAACTCAACAAATACATGGAAGAAACAATCCAAAATATCTTAGAAATATTAGTTGTTCTACATACTACATCTTATCAAGATGTTAACTATATTCATCATACTACACCTCAAAACATCATAAAAGCTCATAAAGCTTCATTAAAAGTTAAAAATGGTTGTCTACAAAACCCTAACCAAGAAGTAATAATCATAACAACCTCCCCTCAAGTTAGAAAATGGATGCCCATTATTCCATGTCAGGATATAATCATTTGAAAACATAATTGACGTAAAATTTTAGTGAAAACATGTACGAGTTATTAATTCGAGCATATAGGGAGAAGATGGAAGAGATTGGGTTGGAACTACATGGTAATCAATGTCTATATGCTTCATTCGTTTGAGAAAGTTGTGATTATGGGTTATGTGACGTGTCAATTGATTATCAATGTACAAAAATAATAGAATTATTTGGTTGTATATGAAGACCTTGTAGAAGATGAGAGAGGCAATGTAGCTCACGAGCATTTGTGGCTAGGGCACAATATTCCACTTCAAAAGAGGATCAAGAAATAATAGTTTGTTTCTTAAATTCCTAAAATTAGGGGATGTTCTAAGAAAAATTCAATACCTTATATTGAGCATCTAGTTTTAGGAAAAGATAACCAATCAGAATCATTAAACCCCTTTAGTTGAATTTCAGAGTCATAAGGAGAAAATAATCCTTGTGAAGGGTTGGTTTTTATGTACCTAAGAATGTGTTGTGCAACTTGTGGTGATAAATAGTAGGTCCTTGTCCAAATTGGCTAAGAAGATCTACAACAAAGTTTATACTCGGTCCTATATTAGTTAAGTACAACAATTTTTCAATAAGTCTTCGATAACAGTTTGCATTTTGGAGAATATTCTTTGCTTAAAAAAACACTTTAATGTTATTCATGGAAGGTGTGGTGCACAGTTTGCTGGCAATTTCTTGTCTCTTTTAAAATATATGGGTACACTTCCTATGGCATAGATAAATACCCACTTCAAGACCAAGAAAATACTTGAGTTCTTCAAGATATTTAATCTTAAAATAGTTATCCAGAAAACACTTTATTTTTTTCAATTTTTACTAATGAAACTCCTTTTAAGATGATGTAATCTACATACACAAGTAAAGTTGTAAAAGTAGTAGATGATTTATTTATAAATAAAGAGTGATCAAATTTAGATTGAATAAAACCAATAGAAATAAGAGAGGAAGAAAATTTAGCAAACCATTGCCTACTTGCATGCTTTAATACATATCAGGATTTAGTAAGCTTACAAAGTTAATTGTGTTTATCAACAACATTTAGACAAGGAGATGGTATTGTAAGACCCGTGAAATTTAATTAATTAAATAAATATTTAATTAATAAATGCGGGTAGTGAGAGCCTTTATGGATTTTAATGTTGATTGATGTGACGTAGAAAAGTACTAGCTCAAATGGTTGAGAGTACTTAATTATGTGAGAGGAGAGGTTTTCTGCATTTTCTATTATTGTATAGGGAGAGGAGTATGAAAATTGAGAGTTGGGTGAGGATTGAGTGAGGAAAGGAGCTGCATTGAGATAGAGTCAAAGGAAGATCATTGGTGATCAAGGAGGAACTCAACAATTCCAAAATAAGCTAAGGAAACCAGGTTAGGGGAGTTCCTTCACGTATATACATGCTTTATGATTGTTTTGTATTGTAATGTATGATCATGATGCCCTGCATAATTCCAAATCGTGGTGTTTTCGAGTTTGTTCTAAAATTCCCAGAAACCGCCTAGAGGCTTTGAATGTGCCGCCAGGCGATGCATGAGTGATAACCCAATTCTGGGTTTTTCTATGATGAACTGTCTGGCGGCAAGGGTGACTCTACTAGATGATGCAAACACTGTGCAAAAAAATGCTACTTTTCGTACTTTTCGCACAGCAGGAACCACCAGGCGCCAAGCTCTTGAATTCTGGGTGCTAGGCGCCACAAATTTTTCTAGTTTGCGCAGTTTTCGTAAAACTGTGTTTTCTTATTCGTTAACCGTCCGATTCAGGTGACATTTTGACAAGCGATTCATAACATATTGTTATTCACTTTGAACGGTGGAGATTTGCATTGGATGTCTGCAGCTAGAAATATACATCACTCATGATTGGTTGTTTTAATTCCCTAATGGTATGACTATTAATGGATGATTAAGTGTGCTTAAGTGCTGGTATGGCCTTGATTGGTGAATGTATATATATATATATATATATATATATATATATATATATATATATATATATATATAGAGAGAGAGAGAGAGAGAGAGATGTGTGATTGTTGAGTATATATATATGAATTCGGTGATTGATTGGGTTCTCTAGAAACGTTCATGTGTAAAATGTGAAATTATGAGAAGTGTTATATTACGAATGTTTACCTATGGGTATGAATCTTGGGGATTGAATGGGAAGCATTCAATTACGGTAACATGGTTAGGGTTTGGGGAATGATTCATTGAATTGATTTCTATAGTGTAATAAGAACGAAATTGTGATTATATGGTTTTACTTGAAGAGTTGAATAATTGAACCTTTGTTACCATATTCACGTGTGAACTACGAAGATAGACAGAGAATTGGGTTTGAGAATTGTCAGAAGAGGCTTGAAGGTGCTCGAAATTCTGGAATTTCTCGCTAAGCGCCAACTTAGCAGGTCCTTTACTGCGTGGCTGTGATGGAAGGCACTGGGGTTGGGTTCTGTTGCAATCCTAAATGGAATTGGAAGGATGGATTTTAGAATGTTTTGAATGATTAATGGAAGAAAAATAATGTATTAACTAAGGAGTTGACTTAAAACTTAGAATTGAGTGAATATTGTATACTTGAGTTGACTTGGAGGAGCTGAAATTATGGGCAGAGAACATGAGTTGTTTAATTGTGGTGTCAAGGTAAGACTAATAGGAATTGTATGAAAAATAAAGTAGTAGTACTTTGGATTATTGGAGAGGGGGCCTAATTAATGGGACATGGAAATAACTAATGGTGGAATTGGTCTAAAGGTTGAAGTAATTTGTGTGGGTTGATCTATGTATTGGGTACTATGTCTGAAGTACAAGAGAGGTAAGTCTCAGTACATATAAGTGATGCGTTTCATGGTTGTAGTCTAATGCATATAAACATAGAAAGAAAGTTTTAGAGTGAATACTTAAAGATTTAAATCTGTAGAGAGTTAAGGACAAGTCTCAATGGGGTTGAATTAATCTTGTGGGCTTGCGCACTGGGTGATGCATTAGGGAACTAGGATTACTTGGTAAAATCGAATGTAGTGGAAAAATAGTATGTCTCGCAGTACTGGTGCATCGCCTGGCGGTGGCTTAGAGTCATCAAATGATAGTTGTGGGTTTAGAGGGCTACTGGTACGCATGCGCCTGGCGACGAGGGAAGTCCCGCCAGGCGATGACTGCAACAGTGGTGTGTTTATAGGCACTATGTGCCTGGCGGTATGTGTCTCCTACCCGGCGGTCTGGAGGTAGGCAACGCTTGGCGCCTCATGAGTAGCGCCAAGCGGTTTTGCTGCAGCAGATTGGTATTATGCTTGCTATGATGTGCGTGATCTACATGGCTTCTAGGATATCTTAAAGGTCAGCTTGCTGGTGTTCCTTGAGTTGTGGCTCAGAACGTATCCCTTGACTTAACCTCGGGATAGGGGTTAAGCACGTAATACAGTGAACCAAATAAGGCTAAAGTATTCATGAGACACATTTTCTAAGCTCATCACCAAATATATTAAGCTTGAGTAAAAGATAATTACTGCTCTCCATTTGCGAACATGATATCAAAAACAAAGATGCATATATCCACCTGCACGAACAAAGAGAAGATATCAGAATTAAATCCAGAGAACTAACTGCAAATAGAGTTGAAGAAGAGAACTAGAGAAGTACAAAGACAAGAAATACTACTGCAAGAACTAGAGCAAAACCAAACCACGTCAAATTCAAAGGAACCAAAGCAAAGCAAAATGACCTGACTAGAAAAATCGAAAGAAAAAGAAGAAAAGAGCATAATTTCAACAGAGCTCTCCAATCCCTCTAAAATTTCCATGTTCTTGACAATTAAACAAATGTTTTAATACTTCATCCTACTAAACCCTTCTAAAAGTTACCGAGTCAGGTAACATTCCTAAGATTGTTAAATAATTGGTTTTTATCTAAGTTAACTACAACCTGAAATTAAATAACTATGCTGTCCATAGAACAAACCAGTATCAACTAAGGTCAAGTCTTTTATTTTGAACTGTAGTACTGAATAGAATTAATAAAAATAAAGTGTTTTATAGGCCAAATGCAAATGTCCAACCTTGATGCTCTCTGCAGTAACTAATGCATCTTTTCCACCTCTCCCACGTGATGATAGCTCCTGGAAAGACATAATCCTGCATCCATTTTTCCTGTCAATACCAACAACCTGAAAGGTACAGGAACCATAAAATTATGAGTAAATACTAGGAGCTAAGTTAATAAGAACAAATATAAAGAATATCACGGCAAGAATCTTTTTTGTACTTCCGCATCCATTACGAAAGTTGATGCAACAGGCTTGCTGGATTCCTTGATTATGTCAATCAGATCAGGAAATCTTGAAGTTGTTTCATCCCCATTTCTTGAAAAAACACAAATTGATCCATCAACTAATTTATGAATTTGAGCCCGCTGACCATCATACCTGGGATTCAATTAAACTCAATTTAACAAGTGATGTGAAATAAAAGGCAATTCATCTTGAACAAGAGACAAGTAATGCCGAAGTGGATGTTTACCCTGAATAATATCACCGTTTTGAAAGGTATTAATAAACAGGCAAGATCACTATCTATCCAAGAAATTTTTCAAGTTTCACATAAAACTGATTATACATGAAGCAATCTGACATTTTTGCACCTACTACTACCTCTCTTTTGTACAATAGTGCAAGTAATCTCTGCACTACTACAGATATTTTAGAAAACTTTGTAAAAGATAGAAATAAGATTAGAATTTCAAATTTTGAAACTTAGAATATTAAAAATTTAGTTTTTTCTTTTCACCAGCAACCTGATGACTCTGCCTTGTACCAGCTTTCCTGCCATCAAAACGACCATTTTTAAAAGATTAAATGTTCAATTTTGATACTAAAAGATATTTTCTTTTTCTTTTTAATAGTCAACTTGGAAAAAACTTTAGAATTCACAGTCAAGGAAACTTAACAGCACATTGTCCCATAAGTTTTATAGCATTGACATACAAATTTGACAAATTAAGTGATGTAGAATTGCAGATAAAATTACTATTTTAATATGCACATGCTCTAACAAGCAATCTGTTGTGATTGAAACTTCATATGACCCAGCTAATATATCCACCCAAAATATTAAATGACAACTTGCTTCTTCATGTTCATCGTTGAATGCAATGAGATGTCAAAAGAGAAGTGAACACAAAAGGAAACAACTAACTAATTAAGGAATAGCGCATACTTATATTCACATGTAAATGCTTTATTTTCAAATAGCTTCAGTGCTTGAGGAATACCATTGGTGATCCTATGAAGAAATGGAAAATAAAAGAATCAATTGGGAGTTAATAAAATACGTGAGGACTTGTGAAGACTACTGAAGTTGACAAAAGGTTCTAGAAACTTGAAATCAAATCATCAAGGTTTCAGGAAAGGGCCAATATATGGAATAGTGTATACTTTGCTAGCATAGGCTTAATAGGGATGCCTGGAACCATTGATAAACTTGAAACCAAAAAATCAATGCCTTTGTTCATGAGAGATGGAACTATTAGATCCTGCATAAGTAGATGACAACGAAATTTTTTATCCTTCATGAATTAACCTTAAAACAAACAAATATGAATTACAGACAATCAAGAAAAAATCAGAACAACTTCGACAAAGTTATTGGAACCTAAAGACGAAGTCCTGATAAAATTGTATATCAAGCTTTATCAGTATTTGATCATATTAATCAATGCAGTAGATACAAACTTATAAAGCCTATACTTTCTCACTTTCAACAACAGCTGCTCAGAAACAAGAAAATATTTAGTGCCAACCTTCCTATCTCCTACCTACCATATGAGAGTAGAGTACCATAGAGTCTTAACAACAGCCTAATGAATGCAATAATGCTGTGGTCTCAATCAGAAAATCTACCTCAACGCAAGACTCACAATTCAAATAAACAATACTTACCAGATTTGGCAGTATGTTATATGCTTCAACAACTTCCATAGAAAGAACCTGGGGAGTGAGGAAAACTATTTAGTGACAGATATAAATTGTCACTTCTACTATTAAACTGTAACAAAAAAAGCCCCATGAACCTTATTGACCTGTAACAAATTGTTAGTGTTAAATCCAATTAAGAATTGCAGCCCAAATAAATACACAACCTTGCATGTATCATTATCTTTTCACACAGTTTCACAAAACTTGTTATGGAAAATAGTTATTCTCAGTAAGTTGGTTTTTTCTAACTCAATCATACAAAGCCAGCTAGTAAGTCAGGTTTACATTCTACTTATATATTATGATTTAGCCATATTCCTTTTTAATATGGGATCTTCAACACACCAACTCACGCTGAGAAATGAACATCTCAAACATAGAATTAGATATTTGTGGATAGTCTGACAATAACTCGACAATGGATGATACAATAGGTCCAATAAATCTCATAGGATAAGCTTGAAATAGCTATGATACCATTTTATTAGGTATGTTCATGTCTAACTCAACCACAAAATCCAGTTTGCAAAGTGAGGTTTGTACCACCTTATATATTATGATTTGATCATATTCTTAGTCGATATGAGACCTCCAACCGTTATAACTTATATGTGACAGATTTAAAGAAAAATTAAAGGGGTAAAAGATTGAAGGGTAAGACTTCCAAGTTTGAGCCAAGAGAAATGATAGATAAAAGAAAAGGAATCATGAATGCTAGAATTGAAAGCAAGCCTATAATCACTAAATCATTAAAGTTACATTGAAATTTGAAAATTACTATACTACCATTTTTGCATAATTTACAAGCTAATTACATGACACAGACCTCTTGGCTCTCACAAATCTAGGTTCACTATGATTTGATGAAAATCACTACAAGTTTTACAGGATTTAGCTGGAATGTAAAAGACAAAGGTCTTGTGAAGATGCACTATTTATGCTTTTACTTTGTCAGAGCATAATGCTCGAACATTTAAGAAGTTTCTGTTCTCGAATTTCCCATCAGACTGAAATGCTGGGGTTTAAATTTAGTGTCTAAGAATGTCATTTTGTCTAGCTAACGGTTCCAGCATTTACCTTCGAAATAACATTCTCTTCAGCTTCAACTACTTCAGAACAAGTAAAGAACTAAATAGAAAGAATGTGAGGCATTGGCGAGCTTTACACAACTGATGTGCTTTCAGTTTGTTCATTGGGTATTTTCTTTTCTCTTCCCTATGGAGAATTTATCCTAGTGCAGCAGTAAAGTTGCACCTTGATGACCAATTGATCATGATTCAAATATGAAAAACCCTCTATGCATATATGAGGATAAGAGTATGTATGGTGACCCTCCCTAATATCATTACTTAGTGAGTAGCCTGCACGTTAGTTAATTTTCTGTGGAGGATATATTATCCTCGGCCACTGCACTTTTTTCTCTCCCTCTTATCCGAGAATATTTTTTCTATTGTATTAATACTGAGTAATGTAAATGAAATTTTTGCTAGACATTCAGGGGTTTAAAGCAACAATCATATTGATGATGTCTGTTGAATTTGGAAGGAGGGCATTTAGAAAGATAGGGAAGCTAATCTGATAGAAGGGAAAGCTTTTATTCTTGTAGAATGTAATGTATAGATCTTGCATATAGTCCATGTACATAGACTCTTCAGGAATTACTGGAGATTATTCCCTAGGATTATAACACGTGAGGCAAGGTAACTTAGCATTGGATGGTTGAACTACTTCTAACAAGTCCTTGTATTGTATGTTACTCATGTTTTTTACTGAATGTATTTTTGGATAAGGTTATCTTGTATACTAACATAATCTTATCTCCTATTATCGTATTAAACGGAAGTTCCTCTACATATAAAATGGCTGATGAAAACTAATTATTATGAAAAAATAATATCAACCATTAAAAAGCAAATTGGGAAACAAAATAGCACATAAATACATTAACTTGGACATAGGTAAAAGAAGATGACTGCAGAATGCACCTGAAGTTTCTCCTTCAAATTTTCTGCAGTTCCTCCTTGGTGAAAAGTAGGGCTAGAATTCATAGCAACAGCATGAGCCAATGCAGGCAAAACAGTTCTAAGCATGGCCCCTATCCTTAAGTTCCTGACCTACACATGAAGCAGAGTTCAAACTTGGACTGAAGCAAACACGGATACAGAATAGGGTAAGCTTCCCTCCCACCAAACTTCTATTCAGCAAAAAAAAAATGAATACTTTGAAGTCAACAATTTATACCTCTATATAAAATGAATCTGAAAAACCAGACATCACACGACATACGCTTTGATACTCCTCTGTTTCAGGATTGAAACACGCCACAAGAAATGGACTATACCTGGAACAGTAAAAGATCCAGAGATAAACAGCAGTAAAGTAAATCGATTTCATACAACAAATAGAATCATTGTGTTGGTGCAGAAAATGCATACACTTTTCTGCCACTTCATTTTCCATTTGTTGTTTTAAATAAGTTCTTAAGTAATCATGCATGGCATATCAACCAGTGAGAAAAATAATAAAACTTCATGATTTTACTATATATTATAGACACAAATTTCTATCACAATTACAAAGACTGGCCTATTGCTCGACATAATCATGTTCATTCTTAACCAATCACATGGATCATAATATTTAAAACACCTTTTTCAAACAAAAGTGCCACTCAAACTTTTTGTGATTTATACTTACTCTAATGCATCAGTTATTGATTATACTCCATATTTTATAATTGTTAGATATGACTATTGCTTTATTGGTTGCACCTAACATAGATATTTCACCCAAAAATTTCATACTAAAACAAACTATTGCCATTTTTTGATTTGTTCCAAGCATCTGAGAATGAAACGACATGCACTATGCGCTGAGAAGTTTAGGCCTACACACATGTACGGTTAAAGCAAAATTCACTAGGCCTACACAAACAGTTGCTTCTCAGTATAAAAAACCCTAACCCAATTATATGTTCACTGCTCAAAATGTTTTACCCTAACTACTGAATGTAAGGGTTTCTAATAACCTAGCCCCTTGCTCCCACAACCTAACCTCCAGTAAAACTTGGTTGTCCAGTCACAAATTTGGATTTTCTGCTGAATATTTTTGTGTTGTTTTCTGTTGCGCTTTTAAAATATACTGATGCATACTCCTTTTTTAAAAATGAGATAAAATAATTTCAAGTTAATACAAGTTTCATTGCAGCATCTTAAAATGATTTTAAGAGAAAACAGTACGATGATTAAAATTACCATCCAGCTTTCCTTCCATTTCCTCGCCAAGCACCAATCGGTACTAAATCAAGAGTATCATTTAATCCTTCCACATAATCTCGCTTGACCTACAAAATGAATGATCAGAATATGATACAGATTTAATACCTAAAATGTCCATAGTACTGCAGGACAAATACTAACTTTTAACCATTTGTCTGAACGCTTTGATGGAAAATAGCCAGCCTCAACATCCAATGTTTTCACCATAATTCCTTCGCAAGAAGACTGGATTGCCTCTTCCAGGAAAGCATTTACCTTGGTTAATGTGGCTTCACAAGCTAAGCAAGCATCATCTGCTTCAATCTACATTTAAGTACTCATATATATGCCTTTTATAAATAGATTTCAGTAGAAAATAGTAATAATAATCTGAAGCACTTACAGTAATTTCCTTTGCATATTCAAAATACCCAGGTTTCTCATCATAGAATAAATCCTTCAGATCTGTATAATTTCCAAGATAAACAAAAGGATTAATATGAAAGTGTAATTACAAGTTACATTTTGCCTCAGAAAATGCAGAAGATTTACAGATGATTAGATGCATACACTTTCGTCTATGGCGCAGAGGAAAACCCAATAACCTACAAATCAGACATTTTCACAAGAAGCAATATAAAAATATTCATCGGTGGCAAAGTATCCACCGTGGTCAGACATCCAAAGATTGAAACACACACAAAGCTTAAAAAATATTAACAATGTTTAAATGGGGTACCACTTACACAATTAAAATTGTATTAAAGGTTGGTTGACACAAACACCCCACCACCGAAAATTGACAAACAAAGAATTTTAAATTAGGGGACAAGAACCTTTTATTCTATTTGAAAACGACAACTCAAATATAATCAATCCTCATGCACAAACAAAACGAAGCAAAAACACTAATTAAAATACATAACCAGAAAAGCTAAGAGTTAACTTGTTTGACGATACGAACACCTCACACCACCAATCTTGTCGCACAACTATCTTCTCGCACATATATCTTCTACAATTGAAAAAGAAATTCCAATGCACACAAATTTTGTCACCAACAGCAATACGAATGCCTTTCAATCAAATTTCGTCCCCAACAGTGATCCTTCCCCAAAATTTCTCCCAACAGCGAACCATAACCCTAATCCCAATTTGTTCTAATTCATTAACCTAATCTCCCTTTCAATTAAACATCATGCCATTCTGACACAGTAAATAAACAACCACGTCACTGTACAATGCACCACGTTAGTGGAAGAGTGACACATATACATTATTATGTTAATGATTTTAACGGTGTTAAGTAAAATGACTTAATTGAATGATATTTTCCAAATTTAGGACCAATAGGAAAAACAATTCTAAAGTAGGACCAAATTGAAAAAAAATTAACTAAAACTAGGACCAAATGACTATTTAAGCCTAAAATGAAATACATATGCGCAGGTATTTGTTAAAGGAAAATGTAGGTATATTGTGTAATATGGTTCCATATAAAATAAATACAACATGGAATTAATGTTAAAATTTTTAAATAGAAATACATGTGTGTTATATTAAAATGAAATGTGTATGCACGGGTCGTTATTGAAGTAAAATATAGGTATATTCTATAATATGGTCCCGTATAAAAATAAATACAACATGAAATTGATGTTAAATTTTTTAAATAGAAACATGTAAATAATAATAATAATAATAATAATAATAATAATAATAATAATAATATAAATGGTTAATAATAATAATAGTAAAAGTAATACCAATAATGCTAATAATAATACTAATAGTAATAGTAATACAAATAAATAATATTGTTATTATATTTAAATTGATAATTTATTTGAATAATTATATTTAAGCGGTTTAATTATTTGGTGTATGAGATTGAGAGCTATCAAGTTAAATCAATTTTTTTAATCGTAAGTGGTCTAGATTAAGTAACTAAATATGACTATAAACTTTTGAATATAAAGTAATTGAACTAAAGTAAATCAAATACAAAAAAATATATGACTTATTAGCAAAAGCAAGTTTGAAGCAAAGAATTGATAAAGTCATGTGCATGAGAATCATAGGTGTTTGATGAAGATTTATGAAGATCCACTTCAAGATTAAGTTTTTAAACTGTTAAATCTGAAAATAATATGTTAAATGTAATGTTTTTGTGTTATATCATGTTGGTAGGCTATATGACATAGGTTAGATATCTTGTGTGCCTCAGTGTGTCTCTTTTAATATGTTAAAATGGGTTTTAACAAGTTAAAAGGCTTGTAGTATATAGTTTCTGGTATGAATGCATTCAGTCAGTTGAATTATTTTTCAATCGACTGATTTCACTTAAGTCAAGAGAAATTAACTGACTGTATCGAAAATTCAATCAACTGATTTCACTTAAACTAGACTATATATGTTGTGTTTTCGAGAGCAAAGTCTCATTTTTGAGTTTTTGAGCACGAAACTTTGTCATTCTTCTCTAAAAAAACTCTCTCTCTCTACAATACATAGTTGAAACTCATTGTTTGAAGATTTTGGTTGATCTTGGAGGCATTTTGGCTTGTGAGTAGCTTGAAGAACACATGTATGGTTAGCTAGGGACAACCACCATCAGGTTTGAATGTTCTTGTGCCTCTGGTTGGTTTGCCTGATGTGATTTCAAGTCTGTAAGTGTGATTCTTACAGGGTGTGATTCTAGATTTTTGTGTGGAGTCAAAAATCTTGTGAGTTTCTTTGTTCAAAAGTCTAGTCTTGGTGTTTGATTTGTAAAACTTTTGAATATAGTGAAAACCAGACTTAGGTTGTCCTAGAAAACTGGATGTAGCTCTGTGATTGAGTGAACCAATATAAAAATAATTGTGCAATTCTCTTTCCCTCATCTCACTCACCTTGAATCACTTTAAAATCTCAAGAAAATCAAGTAATCCACTTCTTATTGTGTTTTAATGCGTTCTTGTGTAATCTTAGGCTATATAATAGTTAGAAATATTGATTGGAATAAGTCTTGTATGTAAAAGATTGTTGTTTGAGTTAAATCTACGAATTCTGCATTCTACATAAATCTCCAGTATTTTAGCCGACTGATTTGTCTTTTTAATCGACTCTTTCATAGCTCAAGAACAAATTAGTTTGTTATTTTATTTTTTTAACCGATTGAAAGATTATTGGTCTGCTGCTTTTACATCCTAACTTTCTAATCTATTTGATTCAATTGAAAAGAGTTTTAAGCTTTCGAAAAAGTTTTAAATAGCCAATTCAACCCCCCCCCTTTCTTGGCTTAAATCACCATTTCAAAACTAACAAAACTTACCATCACTATCCAACAACAACATTAACACACGTTCATATAGAGATTAGCATAGGAAAAAAATTAAAGAGAACCACACACCCAATCTTATTCATAGCTAACATTAATTCCCATCACAACGTGTTCAAACAATTTGACTTTCTGATATAATAATACACTACAAGAAAAAATATTTTTAACTGAGGTTTATTTTTACATTACCCAGGGTTAAAACCTCTACTAAGTTCTTTACCCGGAGTTTTGATTTCCTCCGCTAAACCATCCCTGGAGAATGTGTTAGTCGGGGTTTTTACGAACCCCAGGAAGCACCAATCAATAACGGAGGTTTTTTATCCTTTTGTATTTAACATAGGTTTTAAAACCTCAGTTAAGTTTTGTGAGTTTAAAACTCTCGGTAATTACCATGAATTTTGAAACCTCCATAAAATATCGTGGATTTTGAAACCTCCATAAAATACTATGGGTTTTAGAACTTCCATAAAATAACATAGGTTTCAGAACCCCCATAAAATACCATGGGTTTCAAAACCCCCTAAAATACCCTGAACTTCAAAACCTCCGTAAAATACTATAGGTTTCAAAACCTCCGTAAAGTACCATAGATTTTTAAATTATTATTATTATATTTTTTTACTCATTTATCATTTATGTATTCATATATATTTTTTCAATCA
>Ga0214544_1008644_pt1 | contig 16734 bp, 5 predicted proteins | sample CNSS3metaG_FD_160074 | JGI IMG/M metagenome (GOLD analysis project Ga0214544, IMG submission 160074) | Root nodule microbial communities from cowpea collected in UCLA plant growth center, Los Angeles, California, USA - CNSS3 | ecosystem: Host-associated > Plants > Roots > Nodule | place: USA...
TTGTTTTGTTTTCTATATTTTTGATTACAGTTGCTTCAGTGTTTGAAGTGTGGACCTAGGTGCAATTGTGTGGATGCATTGCTCCTAGGGGGAGTTCTTGATTGTTGAATCAAGTTCTTGGGTTTTGGGGGTTAGAATTACATAAGTGTGCTTGTAATTCTTGGAACCTTTCTGTTTAGTGGAATCCTCCTAAGTGTATTACTTAGGAGAAGACTGGATGTAGATTCGCCTTGAATCGAACCAGTATAATTTGTGTGTCTTGATTCCTTCTTCTCTCTCTTAATCCTTCTTGATTGATTTAAACAGTCTATTAACCCAGAACTGTGTAATTGATTAATTGAGCTTTAAAACCTAAAGATCTTTCCAAGATTCATCTTAAACCAGTAAAAGCCTATTAATCAATTCAAATCCCCTTGTGGTTAAGGTGATTAGACAGATCTGATTTTAACAAATTTAAGTTGATGTTTTTGAAAGTTGTAGACATTGTTTTGAATCAGTTAGATATTGGTGTATGGAAGTTCTTAATTATCACATTAAATTAATAATGAATTATTGTTTTGATAATGTCATTTAACTAAGTAGTATAAAACTATTAGAAATTGTGTAATATATTATTATTATTAGGCTTAAATACTTTTTTGGTCCTCATTTTCGTAGTGTTTGTTGCGGATGGTCCTCATTTTAATAGAATGTTTTAAATGGTCCTCATTTTCGCAATTTGTGTTTTATTTGGTCCTTTTCTGTAACGATTGTCTCCAACGATTACAACCAGAGGTAAAAGAAGAAGATTGAGACCGTAACATATCTATATAATGGGATTGCAGGAAGAAGAAGATTGCAGCAACACTAATTGGGAATGGAGGAACAAGATTGCAAAACTCACCAACTGCCCAAAACATTCTTTACCAAAACCCTAGCTCATTTATTTATCCCTAAATATCTAATTACCACACATGTACCGTACACGTAACACACCCTAATATAAACCGTGCCACATGTACAATGCTCCGTTAATGATTTAAACGGAATTACAAAAAAAGACCAAATAAAACACGAACTGCAAAAATGAGGACCATTTTAAACATTCGGTAAAAATGAAAACCATTTTAAACATTCTGTCAAAATGAGGATCATCCGCAACAAACACTACGAAAATGAGGACCAAAAAGATATTTAAGCCTTATTATTATTATTATTATTATTTAACCCACTTATAATATTAGGTATGGAAACCAATTAATCAAATGAGATAACAATGTTTGAATGATGATTTTAATCATATAAATTAAAATACTTGGTATTTAAAAGTTGAGGAAGGTTCTATAAGTATATATGTGACTTATAAAACTAAGGTCTATAAACCAAAATTCTTAAAATGAGTCAAGTGAGAATGTTTGATAAAATATACTTAACACAAGTCTTCTGATAAATCTTTTAATATTGTTATAATTTCATTGAAGTTTAGGTTTGTAGTCCAATATTTTGAAATGGTGTAAATAGACTTGATTTGATTTTATGAAACTTAGATTTATATATCAATAGTGTAAATAATAAATATTGTTAAGAAGTGGACTTTAAATTTAACTCAACCTTACAAAACTTACTCGTAAGGTGAGATTTGTACCAACTTGTATATTGTAAATTGACCTAATCTATAATTTATGTGTAATAAGTTTTACAACAAGAAAACTCTTTCTTTCGTGAATTTTAAATGTATGTAATGATGAAAAAAAAAATACGTGCTAAGAAATTATTATTTGTTAAGAATGAAATTTAGGTACGATGAACTATAAGAAATATATCATATTTTGATATCACAAAAATTATAATGTTTGGAAAATCATGTGGATGAATTGAACTTTTTATAAAATTATTTCATTGGTTTGGAAGATGCTTTGATTAGAAGAGATAAGTCTAATAGTTAGAATGATATGTTGAACAAGTTTATGACTTATAATATTAAGTATGGAAACCCATAACATTGAATGATGGTATGAATTTTGTAGGTTAAACTGTTAGCATATAGTGTTAAATGACACGTGCATTAGTCACAGGGTAGCATATAATGTTAAATGACACGTGCATTAGTCACACTGTAGCTTATAGTGTTAAATGACACGTGCATTAGTCACAAAATGGAAGAAGAACAAGGGAAGAAAATGGAACCCAAAAGAGATTAGGACCCTCTTCCAAGGTTCCCAAACAATTTTATCATGTTTTTCATACTTTCTTGGATTCCAACTTGTCTTTCTCAACTAAAATGCTTCATATTCACTTATTAGACACACATAAAAAGGATTAGAGTTACAACTAACTTAAAATGGCTAAAACATAATAAATTGCAAAAATAAAATAAAATTGAGGACTAAACAAGTTAAAAACTAGATAAAAGTTTATTTTATTAATAAAAATTGACTAACATTAAAGACTAAAATTAATATTATCAAAAACATCATATATTTAGAAGTTGAGGAAGATTTAATAAGTTTGGTGCATAACTTATAAAAATAAGGTTTGTAAACAAAAATCTTAAAATAAGTCAAATGATAATATTTGATAGTGTATACTTAATACAAATCTTCGAAAACTTCTAATATTATTTTGATTTAATAAGTTTAGTTTTGTAAACCAATAGTATTTAAATGGGACAAAAAGATTTGATTTCACTTTAAACTTACATACTAATAATATTTAAAATTTTGAAAGACTTTTTGAATCTCACTTATTTATTAGATTGAGAACGAATATTTTAATAAAATATTTTAGTATTGTAAATTCACATTTATGCCTATCCATACACAAACATAAATTAAATCATTCATGAAACAATTTTTTTACACAAAAATGTCTTGCTTTATATTTTCATTGTTTTTATAATTTTCATTCTTTCTTTTATATTTTCTTACCCTTATGATATTTTTATATATAATCTTAAACTCATACTTTATATTGTCTTACACATATTTTCTCTCTCTCTCTCTCTCTCTCTCTCTCTCTCTCTCTATATATATATATATATATATATATATATATATATATATATATATATATATATATATATATATATATATATATATATATAACTTTAAACTTAATAAAATTAGAGAATTTTCTTATCCATTTCACCCAAAAACAAATGATAGAAGAGAAGCATGTTCACTCATTTTTGTTCCTCCCAATTTTACTCTTCTTGTTTCATCACAAACAAACAAAATGTAATGTCACATTTAACGACAACAACCTAAGATTCTTGCTTTTAAATCACGTTATCATATAAGGCTATAGTTTTATAATTATAGTTACATTACTACACTTTTACTACTTACTAATATTCTCTCTTACATGTTACTAAATGGAATCAAAATATCATCATTTATTCAATTAAAAAGAAAAAAAAAACATTCTAACACGTGGGATAACATTAATATGCTTTTCATTTTTTATTTGATAGCTTTTTGTTTTAAGTGTAAAAGTATTTCAATGTTTCTATTGTTCTAAATGTTAACCAACCATGCCGAAAGACAAAGTTTGGTTCCGTAAACTACTTTATAATATGGAAGTATTTCAAATATGATAATCCACTTTAATAATACTAGCGTACAACGTGTGTACGTATTTTTTAAATATGTGTAATATTATATTAGTAGGTGATGATAAAATAATGTTTTTAAGTTAATATATAAAATAAAATTATATTTATTAAAAATAAAGTAAAATATATCTGAAAAATTGAGAGAATAATTGTTGATAAATAGAGAAAAACAGAAGAAGCAAAGATAGATGATTTTTTAAAAAAGCTTGTAAAAATAACGATCAATTTTCGAAAATTTAATAAATAATTATATTTTAAAGAGTAAAATTGGTATTTGAAAATAATGTGAACACAAAAAAAGGAATCCTCTTTATATATTGTTATAGATTATCTTATCAAATTCGAAAAGAAAAATATTTTTCCAATATGTTATATATATATATATATATATATATATATATATATATATATATATATATATATATATTTATATATATTATATTATATAATAAAAAAAAAAATATTTTTTTTATATATTATATATATATATATATATATATATATATATATATATATATATATATAAATAATTATTTAACTATATTGTATGTATACATTATATAATAAGTTGCAATTTAATCAAAGTTTGGATACTTTTTGATTGATGAAGATCTATGGTACTTTTAATTTATAATGAGAATCTAGATCTTATGACTTTTGATAAGATCCCAATGTCATTGTACTATATGTGAGTAAATTAATGTATTAATATCTAAGGAGATTGATCAAGTCAACTTAATTTTTGAAAATTTATTTTCATGAATTGTGAAATTGAAGTTTAAATTATCGAAGAATTTAAGATGAACAAAAGAGATGTAAGTTAAAAGGTGATTTATTTTTGGAGTTACATGTTTTGCTTATTGTAGTAAAATTTGAAGAATATGATACTGAATTAACGAATAAAAATCTTTGAAAATCTAAATAAAAATAAGGGTACATTTGATTCGGTGAAATAGTCATATTTGTCTGCATTATACAACAGTGATGATTCTTTGCTTTGTTCTTTTAAAACATTGAATGACAATTCTATTTTATTTGGGTCCTGGATTACCCAAAGACAAGCAAAAAAAATGAACATGAATATTCTTCTTTTAAAATTAAAAAGTGAGAATTTGTCACTCTTTTTGCAAAAATAAATAGTAATAATCTTCTAGTGCTTGTTTAGCTTTTTCTTGTGTGCTAGTTTTCATTATATTTAATTAGAATTTTATTCTTAAGTGTTTGTGTATCAAATGTAGATAACATGAGAATAGAATAAAATAGATTATATATGAATGAGCTAATCAAATGATGGAGCATTCCATTCAATTCCAAGATATTTATTCATCCTAATTTCTTAAAAATCGATTCCGAGGGCCAAGAACATGCAATGCCAGAAAAAATAAAATTAAAGTTCTACAACAAAATATTGTCTTTTTTTTGTTCATCATCTGTCTTATATAATAACAATTTATATATATATATATATATATATATATATATATATATGATTAATATAAATCATATACATTAGAAAACGCTGTAAATAAATTTATTATTTTTTATAGTAGTTATTTTTCTAATCAATTTATAAAGATTTTTACCTTATTTAAAGATGAAGAAAGTTTCGCAAAGATAATAAAAACTTTTTCTATCAATTCTTTTAGATTTTTTTATATTTTTTTATGTCGGTTAATGAATTAATATAAGGGTTAAATATGTTTTTGTTCTTAAATTTTAGTGAAATTCAGAATTAGTTTATCTACAAAAGTTTTGATCAATTTAATTATTCAATTAGTCTATCTACAAAAGTTCAACCTACACATCATCTATCGAAATTAATGAACTTGCTCAATGAGTTCCTTTGGCTCTAAGGAGTGTTTGCATCCTTTATTTAAGTGAAAAACAATGTCAATTCGTTTAAAATGACATTAGAAGCCAAAGATACCATTACATAGATTCAATCCCAATTTCCCAACTTAGAGATTAATTTAAACATTCAAACTTAGATTGCTTATACACATCAACCAAAAATAAAAATTACAATCATAACAATTCATTAATCAAATCAAATATTATCATTCAGTCATAGCCTACACGTCTACCAAATCAACAATTCAATCACAAATTATCAGACACTCAATTTAGATAATATAACTCAAATTGTATCAGACATTCCCTCACTTATTGTAAAAAATACTTTTAACTCAAAGTTGTTTCTAGAGTTCTAATTCTCACAAGATGTTCTAACTATCTATCTAAGTATATCGTTACAATCACAAGTAAATAACAAGTAAATAGAGATTTACTTTCAACTATTTTGAGTTGCATGCATGGATCTTAGACCTATGTGTACCTCAAAATGTTAAACTAACTCAAAAATAGAACAAAAAATTAATTTATTTTGGTTTTAATTATGATGGATTAGAAATGTAGACCTATCCATCTTGAATTTACTTGTTGTCCCTAATCATTAATTGAATGAGAAACGTACTCAAAGAATTAGAAAAAGAAACACACACAAAAATTATAAAATATAAAAAAAAAATATTAATTCTTATAAAGTGAAACTCAATTAATAAAAAATTATATTTATAGTTTGACTTTTTAGTAATAAAATAACTTAGTACCACTTAACTTAATTATTTTTAATGCTTATATATCATTTAATCAATATGTTCCATCTTTCGATACTTTGAAGTGCGAAAATCATTAACTCCATCAATTAATGTTGGCATGTGCAAGCGTTTTTCTTACCTTTATAAAGTTAAGATAATTTTAGTGTATGGTGATAATTTAGATTTCAATAAAAGAAACGTTTACAAAATTAACTTATACATAACTATCTTTTTAATCATATTTAGTATAAAAAATCAACATGTTTTCATAATATTATTTTTATTTATCTTTTCTATCACTGTATCATTCGTTTGGTGGACGGAGAAACTACAATTAATGATTTCGCTAAGTATATGAATTTTTAATCTATAAATTGATTTTAGAAAATGAACCAAACGAACGATTGATGCATATAGAAAAAAATATAAACATTTTTATTACACAAATAATATTTTTTTTATAATAAATATTTAAAGGTTTAACCAATAAAACTTAACCATTCACTGACTTTCTCATAATTGACCTGATCATGGTTTTACTTTAGGAATCTGTACAACTCTTTTACCAAACCCTACTTTTCTAACTTGCCTTTGTCAAACCAATGTGAATAGTGTTGTTCAATCAAGAAAAAATTTGGATAAAAAAACAAATACCCAGAAAGAGATTAATTGGTGAAAAAACTGTACACACTCCTCTTCATCGTGTGTATCGATTCTGAAGTACACACACTTGTCAAATACAGTCTGGTATTTTACTTTTTTCCATACTGTAGTAAAGTTTCTGAGCAACCAATGTAGATTCTATTTACTCACTACTCTTTTACATTTTGATTCTTCCCAAATGGTGGATTTTCCAGGTTGAAAATACTAAAATTATTTTTAGTGGCCATAGGAAATAAATTTAGAGTAGGATATTTAGTTTTTCGAAAGTTTAAAATTCAAAAAGTTAAAAAAAAATAGTTTCTCATGAATTTAAAGTTAGAAAAGTATAGTTTTCATGTTTGATCATTTTTTTTTTAGAATATAACATTTTAATCAAATTTTCTGATAAACGTTTTCATGGAAGAAATTAAAAAATGACTTCTCCGAGTAAGGATGAACCTTTTACTGAAGAAAATACATCATATTACATTTACTAAATCGTTCAATATGATAAAGAAATTAATAACCTCGATAAATATTTTTAGAAATATCTTTCATTGGCCAAACAAAATTTCATCATTCCTAATCATAATTTTTAAATTCATAAATTCTATAAATCTTAATTATTATATATGATTTTTTTTTCTTTCAAATAAATATGTCAAAATAAGTTTCAACCAGTGAATTAAATCAATTTGACTTCAGGTTAAGTAAAAAAATAAGAATTAGATGTAGGTTAAACTCAACTCAGTTTATTTAACTCAGGTTAAATGAGTTGAAGTTAGCGATGACAACCGGACAAAACGGGAATGGGTTTCGCTATCAGATACTCATCCCTAGAGAAAAAATTATTCTCATATTCAAATTTAACGGGTATCAATTTTTTGTCTTATCCTCATCTTCATTGGGTAATTGGTATATACTCGTGTTCATACCCGTACTTGTTTTCTCACCGTTTCAATATCAGTTAATTAATTTTTATAAAACAAAAAAAAAATTACGTAAAAGAAACATAATATTATCAAATATTTAATATTAAAATAAGGGTTGTTTCTTCAATATTAAATATATTGAAAAAAATTATAATTGTATACCTTATAAATTCGAATACGAAATAAAATTTCATGAGAACTAAAACATTAATTAAATTTGCAAACACTAGTGAAACCTAGTTAATAAAATTTAAAAATATTTTTTAAAAAATATGAAAGGAAAAAAATATTTAAATTAAAAAGTTATAATACATCACTTGATCAAAATCATACAAAGAACAAAGATTAAACTAATGATAATAGAATTTTAATATAAACCTTTCATCTTTTGAAATTCAATATATGTTGGATGGTGATAAAAAAGATTAATGACAATTACATTAAATTATTATATTATAGTAAATAAATTTTATTTATACAATTATAGTAATAAAGTTACACGAATGATAATTTGTTAGAAAATAAAAATAATTATATAAAGAATATCAAAATAGTATTTTACATGATAAAAATAAATAACAAATAAAATTGTTAAAAAAATGATCAAATGTTTCTCTTAGAAACAATTTGAGATACCATTGAATGAAATCGTACAAAAGAAAATAAATGTATAGTTAAGGGTATATGATAAAATGAAAAATAACTTATCCAAGTTTCAAATATCAACATAGTCGATAATTGCGAGATAATAAAAATTAATTTAGTGAAACAAAAAGGTTATTCAAATGAAACAAAAATTAATAATTATAAAATAAATAAGATAATTTTTTTATATTACAAAGTAAATGAAAATTTTATGCTATTGAACACATAAATTGAGAGTGTTAAACATTCTTATATGAAAATAAAATATAAAAAAAAAAGAAACACTCAAATGTAAGACATAAAAAATATTTAATTGATATACATCATTTGAACATAATTGCAAAAATGTTTGACAAGACGAAAAATATTTTGGAGATGCAAATGAATTTCTTGACAAGTCAAACAATTAGAAGAAATAAAAAAAATAGAGAGGGTACTTAATAGACTATGAGTATTTTAATAATTTAAACGGGGATGGAACAAATATGTACATCCACATCCCCATCCACATACCCATACTCGTATATAGGGATTCCCTTTCAAAACAGGGACGGGTTCGGGCATTATCCACGGGGGGCAAGTTTATTTGTCATCCCTAGTTCAAGTTGAGTTGAGAGTGGATTGACTTGTAACTACCAAGAACAACTCTTTATTTTTTTTTTACCCTTCGTTGATAATCTTTTATTATTATTATTTACAAGTTCTAATTATATATGTTTAAAATATAATATTTTAAAAAATTTGGATGTTACTCACTAATATTTAAATAGTTTAAATGTTGAATTTATTTTTTTTAATTATACACTAATGCAACAGTAGTTTCTTATGACGACTTATTATGTTGTTTATAATCCACTTGTCATAATAAGTGACAAAATGGCAATTTCGAAAAGATGATAAGACTTTATATACAAATTATTCTAATAGAAAGTTGGTGCGATGACAAGTTTGTAATAAAGTATAAAATTTTCTATGTTGATTATACCTAGAATCGGTATAAAAAGTGAAACGATGACACTTTTGTAATAAAGTATATATGATTTTGTATGCCAGTTCGACACTATAACCGACATAATTTCTTAAATATTCATCTCTCCCTTTTTGCAATTCACTTCACTTTCCTCCATTTGTTGCTCTTCTACACTTCTTCTCCCCTTTTTGCCGCTTTGTCGCTTGCCTCGCTCATGTCGAAGTATCCACCCTGCATTCGCATTACTCTCGCATTCACTCCTCCCTCCCGAATTGACTCATTTTGACACTCTCACCTCCAAATAAATTGATAACTTAGATAAAATAGGACCTCACCTATGATACACAATACGACATGTATATATATCGGATATGACGCATATCCGATATGTCGATAAATTTATTTTTAAAATGATGGGATACAATACGTGATATATACATATTGAAAAGTATAAATAATTTTTAAAAGTATGATAAATATATGATTGTTATTACAAGATATTGTCATCATAAAAGTACTATCGTTTTATAAATTAGATACTTCATTAATATGTATCCTAAAGTATCACACATAAATACGTGTCGGACACAAATGCATGACTCAAATTAAAATATCGGTGCATCATACGACCTCGCACTCGTATGTTTATCGTATATTTAGTAAATTTGATTATCTGGTTATTCACTAAAATTAATTATTAAGAAACTAATCTCATTTATCTTATTTTTTCTGTCTGAAATTCTATTCTTCTCCACCCCTTCATCCCTCAAAGAATCCATATCCCTCTTTTCACTCCTTTTTGAAAACTCTAACCTTCACTTTTTTTCAATCACACTTTCATCTCAAAATTCCAACCTCCATTTTTCTTCTACCACTTTCTTCTGTCTCACTCTTACTTCCTCAAAATTTTTTTAATACCCCACCATTAAACACAAATATATTGGTCAGAAGACTAAATTAAAGTCACAGTTTTACCATGTCAAATCAACATTACTTGTAAACATAAGTATGGCTTAAAAGTTAGGGTGATGTACCCAATTTTCCTGAACATTGGTACTAGACTACACCTCCCAGCACAATCCTCACATTGAATCAATTCATTGACTCCAAGAATTGCATGAGTTGAGTGGTGGTGGCACTGTGGATTTCATGGCAGAGATAAAGGGAAAAGAAAGAAGTGTTTGTGGGCATGGTGTGATGGGTGGTATTTGGCAATGTAGACAGGTACAATGAGTGGGGTTAAATGCTTCTTATTCATTACTTATCTTCAAGGTACAACACAATGTTATAGAGTTCATAATGGGGTGCTATGAATCAAGTGGTTGGTTATAGCATGAATCATGGTTTTATGCTTTTTTTTTTTTAGAGACATGATGGTTTATACTTTATAGAGGCTATGGATAATGTTGAGGTGGATATTGGTTTCACCCTATGGAGAAATTATTAGATTCGGATTCTTAAGGACTGTGATGTGTAATTAAAGTTCATAAATTAAGATTTAGTATATAATCATGTGGAGTGGATTCTAAAATAACTAGACTTGGCTTGGATGATTATACGTGTGTACATCATAAATTTAAACATTGTCTTAAGCATGTTTCAAGATTAAGTTCTTGGAAAACTAAATTGCAAATATTTCAGCATTATTCAATCTATGAACATGACACCCTAGGTAACATAATTAGAATAAATATGTAACTTGTTAATGAATAGAATATTCTCTCTCTCTTTTTTTCACAGAATGAATGTCTTCCATAAAGTTAGACTTTTAATGTGTTATTTTCCTATTAAATAATTCTCAAATAGTGTCATACGTTGTCTGTAATGTCTTTGGAGAAAGCTTAGTATCGATGATTTTTTTTTGTAATGACTTTGTTGATATATATATATATATGTGGGAGGGTTTAGGTGATGGATAGCATTGAGTATCGATGAATCCGAACAAAAGTGATGGAAGTTGTCAACGAGTCTGATATGCAAGACGGTGAAGACTAACAGGAGAAAAATTGTCATTGTCAATGAATATCTGGAAATCCTTAGAGTTATTCAAACATATCTATTGTCAGTATGTCAAATGTTTGTTTCAAAGCACAAAGAAGAAGATATCATATTGAAACTTCGTTGTGGATTTTTTTAAATGTGAGATTTTGAATGAATAGAGAATATGTTGATTCTCAAGTGGGTATTCATGAAAGTCATATAGAGTAATATAAAGAAAGAAACAATAAAAATATTATTTTTTATTTGAAAGTTTTAGTACCTTGATTCAATTAGTACCTTAAGCGTACAAGGAACTTGGCTTGTTGTGTGTCATTAGAAAATTTATCATTTTGTCTGAAAAAATTCTATATATAATTTGTTTTTTTAGCAAAAAAAAATATTGCATGTTAAATAATATTGAGTATTTGTAGATGTAGGTATTAAGAATCAAATCACATTAAATTTAATGTATGTTTTTATTTAAATTTTATGTTCTTATTTGTGAACATAGTTTGACTATAAGAAATTATTTTCTTATTATATTATTAAGTGATTTATCCTGCTGAACTTAAAAATTTGTGGACAAAAGGAAGGTTATAGAAGATTAAAGAAAAACTTATGAAGCATTATATCTTTTATAAAAATAGTTAAGATTCTTTCTTAATTGTGATGATAATGTTGAAGTTTCGGCTTATTCTTAGCTTAGATAAAAGTGAGGTGTTTTTCATTCTTTATCTCGTTATCCATTATTCTCATCTTAATATTTTCTTTGATGTGTTTCTATCTTTAAGTAAGTTCGTGTCATGTGCTTCTTGGATAAAAAATTTATTCTAAATTTCCACAAGGTAATATATTCTTCCAAGTTCAAGAAAAACTACATCAATTTTCATACATGAAAAATAATTTTACTTAAACCAAATTAAATGACTATGTACAATAAGTTTTTTTTTTTAATATTTGATATACATTCAAGACTTATACTTTAGATGAAAAGGTTAATTTTACTTAAATTTTATGTCTTATATGTAAATCATTTATATGATGACCAAAGAAAATAATTGTTATGTTTTATAATTATTCTTCTAATGTATAATAATTTAATTTTATTTTAAAGATTCTCTTTTCAATCTATATGTTTATAGAGTTGTATTACAATTTTGAAAGGAGGTTAAACTTATTTAGAAAAATTAGACATATTATTTTTAAATTATATTTTAGATTGGGGACAAATTTATAAAATATTTTTTAAGTATTTTAGGTCTTTGTATACGAATTAAAACAAGCTGAATGCTTCACTCATCTTTCTTTCTAGTAAAAAATTGTAACTATCTATTTCTTTATTCAAAAATAAATACTCATATATATATATATATATTACTAAAATAAAATTAAACTGCATAAAAAAAGTCATGGAAAGATTAGTTCGTCAAATTTTAAGAATAAGACTAAATTTAAAATTGACGCGTGTGATTGAAAACTTAATTAATTGGGTAAAATCTTTTAAACCTTATTTTAATACTTTCCTGATAAATTATTAACTATATATTAACTTGTGTTCAAACTTATAAAGCTATAACAGGGTATAAATATAATAATTTAACCTAAACTTTGACAGAATTATTAAATATAACCATCTTGTAGTACCTTTTAGGTCGTTATAATAAGCTACTAAATCACAAAGGGATATTTTGTTTTGTGTGAGAATCATATTTTATAGACCTTTGCTTTTCCATTGAATATGTTATCTTACTAAATGATATACAATCACACTAATTATTAAAAATATAAAAAAAAAAATGTGTATTTCACCTTCATTTGACGTGCAACCTTTTTTTTTTTGTGTTTGTTTTAATTGAGTTATCTAATACTTGATAAAAAAAATGTATTAATTTTATTAAAATTTTTAATCGGTGTAATTATTAAAAATTAAACCTCAATATTTGTTTGTAATTGAATGAAGTTAAAAAATATGTTTTAATTAGGTCGATTATTTGCATTTTAAGCTATAAAAAATATAAGGGGACAAGGATTTGAATTTGGATTTTTTGTTGAGTTTTTTTTGTGTTATTTATCTATTGTGTCTTCATGATATACTGATTATCACCAATTTTGACGTTTTAAAATATATTAAAAAGATATTTAAAAAATCAACATAATGTATTTTTAATGCTCAACAGATAATAACACCAAGACAACCAAAAATTTAGATCATATTTACATGTTTATAAGAGTATGATCCTTGTACTTTTTTCTAATACCATTCATTTGGGATTTTATTAGACCTAACAAGTTTATAAAATTGTTTCTAAAGTCCTTGAATTTCTTTTAGTGTTGAATTTCAAAGCTTGATATTAATATGTACATAACATTTATAATTTTGTACCACATAAATTTTCTTATACCTAAAAGTAAAGAATCTTTGTCACATATTCACACTTCATGCTAGAAATTAAAATTGATAAGATCATTTCACGATTATACTCCAATAACATATGTATAACTTCTTACTATGATGTGATGTTTAATTCATTTTTTTCTCATCCTTAAAAAAATTATTAGCTCAACACATTCAAACCTAAAAATATTTTGTATAATTACGAAAATGAGAAGAAAAATAAACTTTACAGAAATATTAGCTATAGAAGATATTAACTTAAAAGTTACTTTTTTTAATCTGAAAATATATAAAAGAAAATTAAATAGATTTTTTGTTTAAAAAATTATTATAAAAAAATTGAGTTTCATCCTCAAACTAAATTATACAGTATTTTGTCTCTGTATTTTACATGCTATTATTCTTCAAATATGTAAATATTATGTAATAAATGATTTTGTTTTCTAAAATAAACTATAATATGATCTCCACGTCTTACTTATTAAAATATATTTTACATTAATTCTATAGAGTAAGAACAAAATATTGTATAATTTAATTTAGAAATAAAACACAATATTTTATAAGACTTTGGTGACGAAAAATATATCTAAAAACAATCTTATTTAATTTAACTTTAAAACTCACCTTCTAAGTTTTGACTTTAAAATACTTTACAGTTAAAAAAAAAAATCAAATATAATATAGTAATCTTGACCCCACTAAGTTGGAAGATTTTTTGTATAAGAAATTGTAATTTGATTAGTGCACGTAGTTAAAATGGGTTAGTATGTGTTATTAACACAATTTCACCTCTTTGTTGGATCAACGTCTCCATCATCACCCTATCAACCCTAAAACAAATTTGATGGGACTTTGGAAAAAAAGTCTTACCTATATCACTAAGGTTTTACTTTTTAAGGTATCAATTTATGTTTTTTTTATGAAAATTGCTAATTTTAATTGGTATTTATTAAAGTATATATAGTAATCAAATGCAAAATTATTCAAAATAATAGTATTGTGTACGCATTTTTTAAATATAAATGATATTATATTAGTAGGTGATAATAATGCAATGTTATTAAGTTAATATATAAAATAAATTTATATTTATTAAAAATAAAGTAAAATGAATATAGAAAATAATTGTTGATGAATAAAAGAAAAGAAAAAAAGAAAAAAAAATTATAAAAAATAAGTAGAAGTAATCGTTAATTTTAAAAAATTTAATAAATAATTATATTGCAAATGGTAGAATTGGTATTATGAAATGTGTATAAAAAAAGAGAATCTATTTTATATATTGTTATAGATATATCGACTAAAAAGAAGAAAAAAAAAAGTGAATTAATTGTTCATATTTTAAATAAAGCAATGGATAAGTGTGTTTTCAAATATTTCCCTCTTCTAAAGGTTGGAAATCAGAAATGGCTAATTAGTGAAAACAAGTTTCTCTCAAATTATAATATTTTTTTATGGTAATTATACATTTTGAACATTTTTTTAAGAAACAAAGTCTTTTTTTTTAGTTCAACATTTTATTTGTAACGATTTTCTTAATTAGTTAATAATAGGTAGTTGAACCCTACGAATACATTATAAGTTGAAAAAATGTACCAAAAATAATTCTGAGAGTATCTAACTAAAAGTTTCACATACGATATTGTTGGAAATAGTCCAAGTGTGAGTTAAAGTTTCACATTGGATAAAATAGACAAAGTTAAACACTATATAAAAATAAAGACCCATAACATCATTGCCTTAAGGTTTTGGGGTTAAAGTAGTGTCAAATATCTTATATGTGTATGTGTAAGACTAACTTTTTAATATGATATATTTCTCTTTAGCTATTTGAGTTTCAAATTATTTTAGTCTTTCTTTTTATTCAATATACAACTTTGATCCTCTATTTGGTGGCATTTGCTCTTTCTTTTTAAAAAATCTTCAATTTTGTTACATTTATATTTTATATATATTTTTTAATCAATTAAATTATTTTTCTAGTGCTAAGTATGTTAAATTTAGGGTTTTAATTTATCATAAATAAATTATATGAAAGTAAAAGAAAAAAAAATTACATATCTTTTAAAGCGTATATATTAAAGACCAAATATCTCTATTTTAAAATGAGAATGAAAAGACTAAAAGCATATTTATATATAAGATGTTTATATTTTGATATCCATTTTCACCTTAAAGATATATAGGAAAATGTTATGATATTAAATTAATGGTCCACCACCAAAATCATAATCATGGATGATGAAGATAATAGTGTCCTATTTGTGCAAACACTAGGCATTATCTACTATACCTACAATAAACTTTACAAATTTCACCAATTCATTAAAAAAGGTATAATGAGTATTTATATCAATGTTTTTAAAACCACATGCTTTATTAATCTTCATATTATGTGTGATGTGTGAGTAATTATCATATGTGAGAATAGTAATAATATTAATAATTATTACTTTGATCTTTTACTAGTAATAATTATTTGAAATCCAACTTTAGAATTGTGTCCTTTTCATGATGACACTATGGTCTTCAAGTAATTATGAAAATCTTTACTTTTTTCAAAATGGGACAACCACAGTCAATGCATGAAAGCTTTTCTCCCATTTGTTGCTGTGAAAGAAAACTTAGTGCTTTCATTCATTTTTAACAAAAAAGAATTATTATTTTAATTTTCTTTCCTAATTCATGAATGTAACTTTCTCCATTTTACTTTTAAGGTTTGGCCGACTTCAATATATATCTATATATTATCCATAATAATCTACTTAATTAAGCTCATTTTTTTTTCTTCACATTTTTTTCTCCGAAATTAAAGTAATATATATTGAAAAAAAAAAAGCACCACAAAAATGAAATGACTTAGTGTACCTAACTTTGGTGGTAGCAACTAATCTCATCTTCAAAGGTTTGGCCGACTGTCACAATCTGCATATATACTAATCATATCCAATAACATTTCTTTATATATATATATATAT
>Ga0214544_1008646_pt1 | contig 16729 bp, 8 predicted proteins | sample CNSS3metaG_FD_160074 | JGI IMG/M metagenome (GOLD analysis project Ga0214544, IMG submission 160074) | Root nodule microbial communities from cowpea collected in UCLA plant growth center, Los Angeles, California, USA - CNSS3 | ecosystem: Host-associated > Plants > Roots > Nodule | place: USA...
ACAGCAAATGCTATATCAGGTCGAGTATAATTAGCAAGATACATTAGTGCTCCTATAGCACTAAGATATGGTACTTCAGGACCAAGTAGTTCTTCATCTTTTTTTTGAGGTCTAAAAGGGTCTTTATCAACATCTAATGACCTCACCACCATTGGAGTGTATAATGAATGTGATTTGTCCATATAGAACTTTTTAAGCACTTTCGTTATATAAGCTTCTAGATGTACAAAAACACCTTTGTTGAAATACTCAATTTGTAATCCTAAACAAAACTTTGTCCTTCCAAGATCCTTCATCTCGCATTCTTTCTTTAAACAATCAATTGCCTTTATGAGCTCATTACGAGTTCCAACTATGTTTATGTCATCTACATAAACAACAATTATGGCAAATTCATTCTTGGATCTTTTCATATAAATACAAGGACAAATAGGGTCATTTTTATACCCTTCCTTTAACAAGTACTCACTTAGACGGTTATACCACATACGTCCTGATTATTTCAATCCATAAAGGGACTTATTCAATTTTATTGAATAATCCTCTTTAGAATTTGCTTTGTTGGGCAAATTAAATCCTTCAGGGAGTTTCATATAAATATCATTCTCCAAAGAGCCATACAAATAGGCTGTAACAACATCCATGAGGTGCAAATTTAGACCTTCTTGTGCAACAAGACTAATTAAATATCTAAATGTTGTTGCATCCAATACTGGAGAATATGTCTCCTCAAAATCAATACCAGGTCTTTGAAAAACCTTGAGCAACTAATCGTGCCTTGTATCTAACAATTTCACCATTCTCATTTCGTTTTTGTACAAAAACTCATAGGTACCCAATAGGTTTTACACCCTCAGGTGTGCGAACTACAGGTCCAAAAAGCTTTCGTTTAGCAAGTGAATCTAATCTTGCTTGGATTGCATCTTTCCATTTTGGCCAATCATTTCTTTGCCGACAATCTTCAATTGTCATTGGTTCTTGATCCTCATTGTCACTTATAACATCCTTTGCTACATTGTATGCAAAAACCTCGTCAATATTGACTTTATTTCGATTCCATATTTTATGATTCATGACATAATTTATTGAGATCTCATCATTTTCAACAATTTCAGGTACCTGAGGTTCTTCTGGAACCGAATCATTGATTATGTCAAAAGAATCTTTTGGGACTTTTACCCCCTCGATTAGGCCATCTTGCCTTTTTTCCCTTTTTCTCACACGAGGATTTTTATCTTTGGAACCCAAAGGCCTACCACGCTTTAGGCGTGTTTGAGATTCATTTGCTATATTAGATTGTCCAACAGGAATATCAATTCTGATTGGAGTATTAGCAGCGGGTATATGCGACTTAGTTACCCTTTTTGTGTCAGTAAAAGCATCTGGTAATTGGTTGGCCAATTTTTGTAAATGAATTATCCGTTGAACTTCTAGTTCACACTCTTTTGTACGAGGATCAAGATGAGATAATGATAATTCATTCCAACCAATATCTTTTTCCAGTTTCTTTCTTTCTCCCCCTAACGTTGGAAAAATTGATTCATCAAAATGACTATCAGCAAATCGAGCTGTAAATAAGTCACCTGTTGATGGTTCAAGATATTTTATTATCGATGGAGAATCATATCCAACATATATTCCCAAACGTCTTTGAGGACCCATCATAGTCCTTTTTGGTGGGGAAATTGGGACATATACAGCACACCCAAAAATTCTTAAATGAGAAATATTTGGTTGCTGACCAAAAACCAACTGTAAAGGAGAGTATTTGTGATAACTTGTTGGTCTGATGCGAATCAATACTGCAGCATGCAGAATTGCATATCCCCAAGTAGTCATTGGAAGATTAGCTTTCATAAGTAAAGGTCTTGCAATCAATTTTAGACGTTTTACCAATGATTTTACAAGTCCATTTTGAGTATGAACATGTGCTACTACATGTTCAACTTCAATTCCAATTGACATACAATACTCATTAAAAGCATGAGATGTAAATTCACCAGCATTATCAAGACAAATTTTTTTAATTGGATAATCTGGGAAGTGGGCTCTTAACTTGATCAATTGTGCTAATAACTTAGCAAATGCTTGATTTCGAGTTGATAGTAAACAAATATGTGACCATATAGTGGACGCATCAATTAATACCATGAAATATCTAAATGATTCACATGGTGGGTGTATTGGACCACAAATATCACCTTGTATTCGTTCTAAAAATGAGATTGACTCATTTCTAATTTTTTCTGGTGATGGTCTTATTATTAACTTTCCCTACGAACATGCAGTACATGAGAAATCATTGGACTGAAGAAGTTTTTGACTTTTAAGGGGATGTCCACATGAGTTTTCAGCTATTTTTTGCATCATGATATATCGAGGATGACCCAACCGATCATGCCAAACAAGAAATTATTTCATTCTTATTTCTAAGCTTCTGGCTTACAATAACATGCATCTCAATTGCATTAATATATGTGTAGTACAAGCCATAAGAGAAGGCTAATAATTTCTCCAATATACATTTTTTATTTGACTCAATTCGAGTGATATAAAGATATTCAATATCTCCTTCATTATTTGTCTCAATATGATATCCATTTAGACGAATATCCTTGAAACTTAATAAGTTTCTATTGGACTTAGGAGAATAAAATGCATTTTTAATATGCAATCTTGTACCTCTTGGTAGAAGTATACTAGCTCTTCTAAAGCCTTCAATTATATTTGTAGTACCAGAAATAGTACTAACATTGACTTCTCGCATTACCAAACAAGAGAAAAATTTATTACTCTTGAGAATTGTATGAGTTGTTGCACTATCAGCATGGCACAGATCCTCCTATTGGTGTTAATGCCAATATTCATTCTCTATATAAACATAAATATCAATATTAGAGATTACTTTGTAAGAGGAGAAGAAAAAAATAAAAATAGAGGATTTTATTCATAAAAACATAAAAACTTATACATAAAAAAAGCAACATGAATTAAATATAAAACATTGTCTTAAAATTTAATAACATAATATAAAATAAATAAAACTATTTTCTAACACTCCCATCACCAATAAGGTGATTAATGCTTCCGTTGGGTTTAGAAAAGAAATCACCAATATCGAGATGAGTAGTATCCATATGGCCATAATCAGAATCACCATCTTCATAAGCAAAATGTGTTTCTTTGTTCTTTTCGTTATTTGTAAGATGCTTTGGTGTACAATAAGTACAACTCAAATGACTTTTACCACTGTAATGATAATATAACTTTGATCATTTTTTTTGTCAATATTTTCACATTTTCCTTTTCTATTTTTCATAATATTATGCCACTTCTGGTGACAAAAATGTGTCTTTGAAATTTTCTTTATAACCATGTCCATAATTAATATCACGACCACGATCATGAAAATATAAATCAAATGTTGCTGCATTCACTTTTGGGAATGGAGCAGAACCAAGAACCTATTGGACATACTTCATGATTTTCTATCAAAAGCTCATTGCTTTGTTCAGCCATACAAATGCATGAAATAAATTCATAATATTATTGCTGCATTCACTTCTGGGAATGGAGCAGATTAGGCGGATCTCATGATTTTTCATCAAAAGCTTTATTGCTTTGTCCAGCCATACAAAGGTATGAAATAAATTCATAATATTTGTGAAATCTCTATTCACAATATTGTTCTCGTAGGAACAAATTAGTTGCTCAAAAATGCTTTATTTCTTTCTTTAATAGCATCACCCAGACCCTTCGCATCTAGATGAATTTCAGCATATAAAATCCATGATAAATAATTCTTCCTCGAAATATCAAAGGTCGCAAATTCAAGCTTTGCAAGATTTGACATGTTTTAGAACTAGCCATAAAATATTAATATAATCAAATTTCATGTATGAAATTACTGAAATCAAATAATAATAATAATAATAATAATAATAAGACAGAGAAGAAGAAAAAAATCAAACAATTATCATCACAAAAAAAATATAAGATAAAGTTTGTGAATGAGAAAAAGATTAGAAAGAACCCCGGTTAAGGAATGTAGAGCGTTGTTCTTAGGGAGAAAAAAAATGCCTTCACGTTCAGTTGGATAACCCTCGTGATGATAACGTGTTATAAAATAAAGGTAATAAGAGAAAGAGAGAGAGAGAGAGAGAGAGAGAGAGAGAGAGAGAGAGAGAGAGAGAGAGAGAGAGAGAGAGAAAGGGAGAGGGAGAAGAGAGAGAGAGAGAGAGAGAGAGAGAGAGAAAAGGAGAGGGAGAATAGAGAATGAGAGAGTAGGGAGTAGCTTCTGTTTGTATGTATGTCTTATTACTGATAGGACGAGTCTTATTTATAGATACAACATGGTAACCCAGAAAGGATATAAAATCAAATAGTAAATACAAAATATTACATAAAGAGTGATGAATTATATGATTATCAATCATATGAGTAATTGTAAATCAATGGACGACCATTAATTCATAACACTTAACACTTTAATTTTCAACTAATATCCTTATAAGAATGTTTGGTAAAATAAGTGCATACTTTCATTGCACTATTCTATAATAATAAATAATGAGTCGTGTTACTTACCTTTATTGTACTATAATAAATGGAAAATTATTTTTTAACAAACTTTTGTTGACAAACTTTTGACAGTGTATACTTGACAGCGCCTCAATGAATTAAAGAAATGTTTGATGTGATTTGGAAAGAGAAGAAAAAGCTTTATTGTGTGCTAAAAAGCTAACTTTATAAAAAAAAGTTTGTCAAAGTATCATAGTCCATAATAAATATAGGAAAAAATATGCTTTTTGTCCCTCAAGTTTGTCCTAAATTTGGAAATGGTCCATGTTCAAAACTTGGTCATTGTTTGGTTTCTCTACTTTTAAAGTCATTGTTTTTAGTCCTTATTTTTGGACCACATTAAAAACAACAAATGGCATACCATGTCTTATTTAAATTTTTTTATAAAAAAAAACTAGCGTTGGGACGAAAAATGAAAAAAAAATGTTTTTGGACCCTGAAGTTTGAACTTAATTTGAAAATGGTCCCAGGTTGAAACATGATCATTGTTTGGCCGTTGCAAATTGAATAATAATTATATAATAATAATAATACAATCCTAATAATAATATTAAAATAAATAATAATATTATAACTATCACTAGTGCAAAATGAGTTGTTTATACCTATATATTATACCTGTTCAAATTTATTAGGTATAAAAAAGAGAGACCATAATAATTTTATGAATAATATGAGTTCTTTTATTCCCGTTGGACCTAAAATAAGTATAAAAAGTAATTTAGTGATATTTTTACACTATTAAATAAGACTTTCTATAATTGTTGTAAGTATAATAGGCATAGAAAATTCGATTTTTCTCTTATCCGTCCCGCTTCTCAGTCATGTTTCATGCTTTATTGTGTGTTCGCTTCTCCAAACTTTCCCTTTTTTTTGTTCTTTTCCATTTACTCCCCACTATGGGTCTCATTCCATTCGTCTAGTGTTCGTATGATGCTGCTAAGGTCTGTTCGCGTTTGCCGTTTGGTTCGTCGTTCGCCGTTCACCATTCGTCGTTCGCCATTCGTCGTTCATCGTTCGCCATTCGTCGTTCGCATTCATGTTCTGTCATTATCTTCTCCATTCTCCTTTCCTTCATCATTTGCGTTCGCTCCTCCATTAGAGTTGATCTCCTCTGTTCACGTTCGTGTTTCGCACCTCCATTGCTGTCACGTTCAGGCAATATCACTATTCTCCTATTGTTTGTTGGTTTGCTGCTTTTGCTATGTTTGATGATCCCATTTCCCCTATTTTTGCTAGGTTAGGTTGTTTCTGCAAAGATTTTAAGGTAGGTTAGTCATTACCAATAAGTATTTGGTGCTTTGCAATATTTATTTCAGGTTTATACAATAATTCATATTGAAATCAATAATTTATACAAACCTAAGCCAACTCCTCTAATAAATAACTTGGTTTTTGTCTCCTCAAAATATTTAAAAGTCATGGTTGTAGAAATGCATGTTGTTATTCCATATATGTTCTAGAGAGTGGCCATGGTTTTGTTATTCTTGATGAACTTGTAAATGGAGATATCTAAAGGAATGGGATTCTTTTCATTTCTCAGCCATGCCCGAGCTGCAAAATATATAGGAAAGTCTATATTAGAAGGAATCATATAATAACATTTAGGAATTTCAACACAAGCAACCTCTTATTTAGTAAAACAAGGTCCAGTAAAAAACTTGAAATGAAACATATAACTTGTTGACTCATGTTTTTTGCAGTTGTCCATTTTATTTTATTTTGGGCTATTAGATAACAATTGCCAATTTACACTGATGTGAAAGCATTGTCGAGATATGGCTATGTAGGTAGTATTTCAAAACTTATAATGCTTTTCATGTTGGGTAAAATTATAGTGTCAAGTGCCAAATTGTTTAGCCACATATTAATTTTCCAGCAACTGATTGATTGAGATAATATTTTATTTCATATTTCTATCATTTTACACTTCTGCAAGCCAATTATGTGTAATGATCATAGAGATATTATTTTCCAAGTATGTTTTAAATTCTCAGACCATTGCTCGGCTCATTCTTTCTATGGTTGAGGTGACGCATAAATAAAAGACTTTTTCTCTGTTATGCTATGTTATCTATGATATTTTCAAGAACTAATGTATTTGAAATTCAATTTTCAGGAGATACTTAGTTCTTATAATACATCATGCAGGGTTCGTGCTTTTGATTTAATTCTAAACCTTGGGGTTCATGCATATCTCCTAGAACCGATAGTTGCTAATGATGCTTCTACTATAGAAGAAGAATATTCTCAAGAATCCTATTATGATAATGACATTACAGTTAGGATGCAACATTTTTTTAGTGAATTGAAAATATAAGAATATAAGGCAAGTTTACATTGTTTTCTTGCCATTATTGAGATTGGGAATTTGTTTTTCTTTAGTTTATGTTTTAAGAGTTAGATAGCTATTCTAGATGGATTTGTTGTGATATTAATATGTGCTAGAAATTGCATAGAACACCAGTTGGACTTTCAAGTGTTGTGTTATAGAATATTTTGTATGGTAAGAAATACAACTTTTTTTTTATCACATTTGTCAAATGTTTCTAGATGATTTTTCCATCTGAATAATTAAGTTCTACTTCTGAATTCAATGATGACATTATAATACATTCAAAGGTAGACTTTTAGAGTATGATAGATACATTCATAACCACGTGCATATAAATGCACATCAAGAAAATTGTTTTTGTTCAATATTGCGTAGAAGTATATGTCAAAGCTTATATGATCTTGTACTCTAGTGTCTTATAACATAAATTAGGATTTGGATGCTTACATTCCTAATACTGTTAAGATGTAGACAAAAGACATTGTACAGAGGGATTCACTGTCGTGTACATGTCCATTTAGACTACTAAATTGTCAGGATAACTGCATTAACTAAAAATATGAACATTTAAATTCTTTGAACGTACATGTGCCATTGGTTAGTTCTTCCATCTTGTACACATTATAACTAAATAATATCACCTGAAGATGTTCTATTTAGTATATTCTTTTAAATTTGTAGAGTAGAACTTGAGGGCTAACACTTTTGAATGTGGAATAAATTAAAGGGTAATTGTTGTAGTCCCTGGTGGTACCTAATGCTTGATATACTTGTAAGGTAGTGGAGTACTGTTGAAATAATCATTGTCTTTAATAACTAGAAAAATATGTTTTTGAGGTAGTGTTCACGTATTGGAGTGGGTTTGCATTTGTTTCAAACTGGTTGGTTCAGCTTAGGTGGATAAAGAAAACGTTTTTATCATCTATTTCATATGAATGTTCTTAAGATAATTATGTTATCTGTCTATCTGTTTTTTCCATTTTTCAAGCATAATGGCTTAATCATGATGTTGTCATAAATTATCATTTATGCTGATGAATTGCTTTATACAGTCTGAAGAAAAAGATGCATCTGTTCGGGCATCTGCTCTCAGCTATTTGTTGTATTTTGTTTGTGATAGAGGAAAGATCTGGAGAAACCGTTTAGTAGGGCTTGATATAAAGGTGAGAAATAATTCCCTACTCTCCTATTTGATTCTATTTGTATTTCATGGAAATTTCATTTTTATTTCATAGCACATTCTGCTGGCTAAATATTTTTCTTCTTTTTTGGGAGGTTGGACAGGGTGTCAGTGGAAAGGATTCCTACTAATTATTGAACTTTGGAATTTAATGTAGATCTATAGAAGTTAAGTCTTCTATTTAAGGTAGTGAAAGAATGGTGATGGGGGATGTTTTATTAAGCAAAAAAGCGAGTAAAAGTTTAATAATTAATATTTTTCAGACTAAACTAGATAAAATTAAAAATAGTGTCACAGAAGGAAGTTGAGCCTGTTTCAAACATCTTTTTAAACCAAATGGTCATGTTGCTACTTCTAGAACTGAAAACTGACGTTTTCTGTGGTTGAATTGCAAGGAGAGCATTTCACTAATGCTATTCTTATAAATGTCAACTTTCTTCTCTAAGTCTCTTCTTTGTCACCTGTCCCTTTTACTTTCATATTCTCATGCTACCTTATTTCTTTCATTCCCTTTATTCCTTGTTATGAGCCATAGCCATCTATTGGGAACAAGTGATTGGTGCTAGTTTTCTCATAGTTGCTATCCTAGAATATGCGTCTTCATTGTCTCACTTTGATTTTCACCATTGTTAGAATATAATCAGTGGTTATAGATTTCTTGGAAATTAACCATTACATAATCTTGGAAATTAGGATGATTGATTCCTAATTATTACGTGTCGCAATTGATTCTGTTCAATAGCATAAATACATATTGTGTGGTCTACATTAAACACATAATACATTCAAAACATATACAATTCTATATATAACCAATTTTTGGTGCCTTGGTATTAGTCACTCTATCATCTCCTTGGTTGAACAATTGTTGTATATATTTTTTTTAACCCCCCATGAATGATTTTGTAAGGTTGAACGCTTGAAAAACTTTCAGTGTTTAGGTTTAGGTGAACGTACCTAACTAGCATCAACTTTGTTTTTCTGGAATTGTTGAGTAGCTTGCAACTTAATGCTATTGGATTATGTTTTAGAATTTCTATGAGGAGCTAAAACAAACAAACTATAAGGTTGTAGTACTTTGGTTTCTGTAATGTAGATGTTCTTTAGTTATTCAGTACTTTCTTGTCTTCCATTAAGACAGTTTGTTTCCCATTTGGGCACTTAAGTCTGTGTGCAAGCTATATGGTTTTAAGCATGTCAGCCATACAGGAATTTCTAAACCCTAGGTGTTGTATCTTGAGTTATTAATGCATAGCTATTTGCTTACTGCTTTACGTCACTGATAGGTTCTGAAGGCACTTGTAAGAATCAGTAGGGAGAACTCTTGGGCAGAATTAGTTCACTGAAAGCTTATTTCCATGTTGACCAATATGTTTTATGAAGTTTCTGAAGTTGCTGCATCTGTACACGGTAAACCAACGTTTTTTGTGGATCAACTTGATCCTATCGGTGGAGTTCAATTTATTTTTATTAAGGTGTGTTTATATCTTTTTTCCAGTTGAGTTTATTATTACTGATACTTTTCCCCCTTTTTACCAACAATACTATTTTGTATCATTATTGTATCCTTGCTGCACAAATAAGGCCTAACATGTTATGGGTTGGCCACTTAAATTAATTGTCTTTTCAATCTGTTGAGAAACAAGTATATTATGGGTGATCTATGATGTTCATTATTTTGCAGTATTCAACACATCCATTATCTTGAAATAACAAAACTAGTATTGGAAATGGTGTAGTTGCCTACTCTAGATCATGTAATTGGTTTTAGGAGTATGAAAGAGTATCGGAGAGTTATAAGTAAAATGATTGTGAAAAAACTAGAGATAAAGATTGTGAGGTTGGTTGACATGATGGGTTAATGGCACAGAAAGATGTGATTGTGAAAATGCAGATGCAAGGTAATCACCACTATAAAGTTTATTGATTAAGAAATTTGATTTTTGGTACAACTTATAAATGATAATGAACCAAGACATAATTTGCAGGACAAGACCTCTACGCAAAAAGGAAATTATTTTCTGTGAAAATTGGTCTGTCATGCACAAAAACTTAATGGTAAATGGTTTTTCTAGGATCTGGAGTTGATGTTTACACATCCTCTGGTGGTTGTGGACTTTAACCAATGATTGCAATGGGCTAGATTCATTTAGTCATTGTCGTGTTGCTTGATTTGGGGACTTTTAAGCTTTCATCAATTTGTCATTAGGGTTGTGATTGGTTGATCCTACACAACCTGTTTGGATACACACTTAGAAATGAGCATCTCAACTTGAAAAAAAATTATATTATACCATGAGGCACATGCATAGAATCATATCCGTAAACATTGTTGACTCATGGGATATGGTAATATGTACAATTTCTAAATCACATATTAAGTATTTATCATTAAAAGATTGTTGACTCAACTATTCATAGTGTAGATTTTCAATGACGCATCTCCAATGGATCAAGGAGTCTTGAAGGAAGTTCGTGAGCAATGGGCTTCGTTTCTTTAAGTGTTTATATAAGATGATGTTAGGTGTTTTATGACTTATAGAGTAATTCGGTTTGGAGTAGTATTATATTTTATATAAACATTAGATTCTATTTCATGTAAATATTAGATTAAATGAGATTTGTTTCTGGATGTTTTGGATAATTATATACAGGTTTGGTATGTGGTAGGAAGCATAAACATTTTTTCTTAAAAAAATAAAAAATCACTTTTTATACCGGTTGAGGTCATACTTGGTGTAAAATGTGTAATTTTTTATACCGGTTGGAACCATAATTGGGTATAGTAAATCGTTTCTTCTTATATAACTTTTCTTTTCCAAGAGAACTTTCTATACCGGTTTTAGAAATGGTATAAAAAATAATTTTTTTTATACCTGTCATGTAACCGATATAGAAAGATCAAACATTCTATACCACCTGCATCTATACCGTTGCTAGAACTGGTATAAAAGACCTTTTTTAACCGGTATAAAAAGCCTATTTTACACTAGTGTATTATTAATATTAATATTAATAATAATTATATAATAATATATCAATAATAATATTAATAATAATTAATAATATTATTATTTATTATTAATATTATTATTAATAATTTGTAATAATAATAATATTAATATTATTAATAATATAATTATATTACTGATATATAATTATTAATAGTATTATTAATATATGAAAATATTATTATTAATAATTATATAATAATATTATTATCATATAATAATAATAATATTATTATTATTATTATTATTAATAGTAGTATTATTATTATATTTTAACAATGATGTTGCATGTACAGAGACCAAATAGTGACCAAGTTTCAACCAGGGACCATTTCCAAATTAAGTTCAAACTTCAGGGATCAAAAACATATATTAAAACAAAAGTAAAAAATTTGCTTAAGAAGTCAAGTACAATTTCTTTGTCAAGAAGTTATCATGTCTCTCACACTTTCAAGTGATTTGCAAGTTGCAACCTTTCTTCTTCCTGTTTAGCTTCCACAATTCTCCAAAGGAGCTTACACACAACACAAATACTTTGGCAACTTTTCTTAGTTAATACACTACAACCTAGTAAACAAATTTCATTATCATGTTATTAATATTCTCACCTTAACCTTCAATTCATGAAAGATTGGCTTATTTTTTGAATTTATTTTTATCAATGATACATAGGGTGAGGACATATTCATCATTATGGGAAAATAATCTACAATTGATGCATATTTTTATCAATGATATATAAAGTTTTTTCAAGGAAGTCATATCATTTTGTGAGAAGCACGAAATCAATGTTCTTGAGATGACTACCTTGTATATTCCTAGAAGATGTCAACTCAGAAATATGCTGATAACATTACAACTGAACATTATTATCATATTAATTTGTTCATTGTTACACTTGGTACTCACTTGCATGAGCTTAATAATAGATTTTGTGTTAATATGGTGGAGTTATACTTACTTTGAGTGCAATTCTAGATCCAAAAGGGCTTTGCAAATCATTCAATTTAGAGAAATTTTGTGAATTGACAATATAGTTTTATGTTGATGATTTTACATAACAGGAAAGATGCATCTTAGAATACAAGTTGCATCTTGATGTTCCATTTCATTCTGAATTGAGAAATCTATCAACAATTTTTGAACTATGTCAAGGAGATTGATAAAAACAAGAAAATATTTGACTTATCTATTGATTGATCGTTTAATTCGATTAGTATTAACTTTACATGTTTCAACTGCTACAACGAAAAAACCTTTTTCAGCTATGTAGATTGTGAAAAATAGACTCAGAAACAAGATGAAAGATGAATTTTTAACTGATTGTTTGATTATCTACATTGAGAGAATGATTGTTTAGAAATTTCATACATATTATATTATTGATGAATTTTATGACATGAATTTCTAGACGATTATTTGATCATCTACATTGAAAGAATGATTTTTGAGAAATTTGATACATATTTTATTATTGATGAAGTTTATGACATGAAGGAAACACAACTTAATAAAATGTAACATGTACTTATTTATTAAATTTTATTTCCTTCCGACCTCTTTTCTTGAATTTGTGATCCCTTCTTGAATTTATGATCCGTCCCTTGGCTACGACCAAATCCAACTCTACCGTGCAGAAGACACCACCTAGCATAGACTTTAACATTGCTATGAATACTTTGAATACTCGACATGATTTTTTTATTATTTTAAACGTAAATAAATTTAGGAGAAATAATATTCACATTAAGTGAATTTAAGGAATTTAACCATGAATAAATGATAATAATCCTATGATTAAAAAGAAAATATGAGTATTAAATAAGGGTAGGGTAAATAAATGAAAAATTAAGCTGATTATTTTTATAAAAGAATTGTATTCCGGCATAAAATACCTTTCCGTAATATTTAAAAATTTGCATGTAAATAGATGAATCACCCAAGGTCCAAAATTTGTATGCCTACTTACATATAAATAATTATTCATAAATAACTAAAAATAATTATTTTTAAGTAATTAATGTGCACAAGGGATCTTGACTAGGGATGTCAAAAAAATCTGTACCCGCGGGTATCTGCGGATAAAACCCGCAACGGATAGAAAATAGATATTAAAAATGGATACTCGCTACCCGCGGGTACGGATATTTTTGATACCCACATGTTAATGGGGCGGGTATGGGTATCATAGTATCTGTACCCGTGGATGAAGTTAGTAATTGGACAACATGAAACTTTATACAATGTTGTAAGATGTGGGCATTGATGAAGTTAGTAATTTCTTTAATATTTCATTCAAAAATAAACTACAAAATAAATTGTTAGTGATCCAAGCACTAATTATGGTTGATTATACAGAGTTTTCTAGCTTGATTATCATAGAGTTTTCTTTACTATGTCTCTGAATTTTTTCGATTAAATTATGATAAATTATATGAAAAAAAAAATCAAATTCTTTACATGTTTCGAAACATGGTATCCATAATCCAATTGTTAAATTAACTGAGCCATTTCTTAAAGGGCAAAAGAATTACATTAGGAGTTTGATATTAATTATATAGAATGTAATAAAGAAAACATTCTCAAATATGAGAATATCTAACAAGTAAAAGAGATGAAATTAGAAAAAATAATTTAAAATATGATCCACATTAAATACAACTTCAAAACTATAAACTTTTAATGTATTATTTTGGCTCTCCAAAAATATTAGTCAAGATTAGGGATGTCAACGGGACGGGTAGGGTACGGGTAATAGCTCCCATGTACCCTACTTGCTGGATAAATATTTGCCCCGTACTCGTACCTTTATCCGTCGGGTATTCGTTATGCGGGTACCTGCCTATTTTTTTCATATAATTTATCATAATTTAATCGAAAAAATTCAGAGACATAGTAGAGAAAACTCTATGATAATCAAGCTAGAAAACTCTGTATAATCAAGCCACAATTAGAAAATAGTTATGAAAAAACACATAGTACATTTCCACATTCATAAAAAATGAATATATAAAATTTCATGGAAAAAAATTAATGTTAACTATGAAATTAATATTTCATAGATAAGATAGAGTTACTTTTTCTTTCAAGAAGTTAGAGAAAGTTATGATTCTAATTATTAGAATCAATACCAAAGATATTATGTCAATAATATTATCCCAATATCTTTGGTATTATGCCCGTGTATTATTTCTCATGTGTGCAGCCATCATTATCAATTATTTCCTATATTGTTTATTGTATTCAATGATGACTTTATAATAGAGATTATGAGTGTACTGTATTGTGTTTATATAAACACAACATCTGTATTACAAAAGCATTGCAATATTTCTCCATTTTATCTTTTTTCGTTTCAAAGCTCTTAAGCTTGAAGGCTCTCGATCCAATCATGTCTTCCGTAGCCAACACAAATCACAAAAATGACCTACCCACAAATGTTTCTATCAGGTTGGACAGAGATAACTATCTCCTATGGAAGTCACTAGTTCTTCCATTGATAAGAACGTTGCAAACTTGATGGCTACAAACTAGGAATAAAAAAAATGCCCATAGCTGTTTGTCACTACAAGTGACAAAACTCAGAAAACCAATCCTGACTATGAAGAGTGGATTGCACATGATCAAACTCTCCTAGGGTGGCTAAGAAATTCAATGGCCATTGATATTGCAACATAGTTGTTGCATTGTGAAACCTCCGAGGAACTTTTGGATGAAGCTCAAAGCCTAGTAGGTGCACATACCAAATCAAGGACAATCTACCTCAAGTTAGAATTTCACAACACTTGCAAAGGAGAAATGAAGATGGATCAATATCTTCTCAAAATGAAGAACCTTGCTGATAAATTAAAGTTGGCAGGATCACCAATCTCCAACTTAGATTTGATGATTCAAATGCTAAATGGACTGGATGCTAATTACAATCCGGTGGTGGTTAAATTATCTGATCAAATCAACCTTAGTTGGGTTAATCTATAAGCCCAACTATTGGCTTTTGAAAGAAAAATAGAATAGTTGAATAGTTTCAATAATCTTTCAATGAATTCTTCAGCAAACCTTGCAACTAAAACTGATTTCAGAAACAATAAACCAGGGACACAAGGTAATTGGAGGGGCTCAAACTTTAGAGGAGGTAAAGGAAGAGGTAGCTCTAAACCCATATGTCAAGTATGTAATAAGATCGGACATATAGAAGTAAATTGCTTTTATCGTTATGATAAGTCAAACACAGGTTCAAATCATAATGCTAAAAATAACGAGAGAAAATCACAATGCTTTCATAGCCTCCCCCTACCACAATCAGGGCTATGAATGGTTTGATAGTGGAGCTAGCAACCATGTGACCCATCAAAATGAGAAACTTCAAGATCTCAATGAAAACAATGGTACGACTTTTTCTCTCTTAGTTGGAAATGGTGAAAGATTGAAAATATTGGCCTCAAGCATAACTAAATTGAATAACCTCAACTTGCATAATGTTCTATATGTTCCATAAATAACAAAAAATTTGTTGAGTGTATCTAAGCTAATTGCCGAAAATAATGCGCTGGTTGAATTTGATGCAAACTACTGTTATGTGAAGGACAATTTGATAGGGAAATACTACTAAGAGGGAAACTTAGAGATGGATTATACCAACTTTCAAGTGTCAAATCTCAAGTCAATAAAGATCCATATGTCTACATGTCACTAAAGGAGAATTGGCATAGAAAGCTTGGACACCCTAACAATAAAGTCTTAGAAAAGGTGTTGAAGATTTGCAATGTTTAGACATCATCACGTGATCAATTTTCATTATGTGAAACTTGTCAATTTGGAAAACTTCATTTGTTACCATTTAAATCCTCTTCCTCTCATGCTAAAGAACCTTTAGAATTGATTCACAGTGATGTATGGGGACCTGCCCCAATTTTATCTCCCTCTAATTTTAAGTACTATGTTCTTTTCATTGATGATTACAACAGGTTCACTTGGATTTTTCCTTTGAAACAAAAATCAGAAACAATACACGCTTTCACTCAATTCAAAAGCCTGGTTGAAAATCAATCTAACAAGAAGATAAAAGCTCTTCAATGTGATGGTGGAGGTGAGTTTAAACTTGTCCAGAAAATAGCCGTTGAATCGGGAATCCAATTTATAATGTCTTGCCCGTATACCTCTCAGCAAAATGGTAGAGCTTAAAGGAAACATAGACATGTGACTGAACTAGGGCTCACACTTTAACACAGGCTAAAATGCCTTCACACTACTGGTGGGAAGCTTTCTCTACCTCAGTTTATCTCATCAACAAATTGCCATCATTAGTTAACCCAAATGAAAGTCCTTTTTCATTATGATTTGTTAAAAGACTTGATTATGATGCTCTAAAGTCGTTTGGTTGTGCCTATTATCCTTGCCTTAAACCATACTGATGTGATCCCAACAAGGCTTATAGCTTGGGTCAACGCCTAGGCCCAAATCATGCTCAAGGCCCAATACATGACCCACATGCACCTTCAAGCCCAAGCCCATCAAGAGGCCCAATAACAAGGAGCATGCTAAAAAAGATCCAATTGGGCTTCATTCAAGATGGCCCAAACCCACATGGGCTTCTCATACTCTTCACATGGGCCAAAGAAGATG
>Ga0214544_1008648_pt1 | contig 16728 bp, 14 predicted proteins | sample CNSS3metaG_FD_160074 | JGI IMG/M metagenome (GOLD analysis project Ga0214544, IMG submission 160074) | Root nodule microbial communities from cowpea collected in UCLA plant growth center, Los Angeles, California, USA - CNSS3 | ecosystem: Host-associated > Plants > Roots > Nodule | place: USA...
CCTTAGATAGAGATACTGTTGGGTATTCCTCTGAAGGTCAATCCCTCCTCGCTGGAAGGAAAGAGAAGAGTGTAAGGCATTTTAGCTGGCCCTGTGCGGTTTCTCAATGTCTCATCATTGTTCTTCTGCACAAGCTTTTGTTCGATCTCTGCAAGCTTCTTCCCGAACCTCTTAAAGGCCTCCAATGGCCCAGCATCAGAAGTCCAAAAGTCACCACCATCTCTCTCTCCAAGGTAGAACTCATCAGATGCATGCCTTGACAATATCTCTATAACTGTAAGGTCAATCAGGGTCTCTTTCTTCGCAGTTATAGTTCTCAAAAACTCCTTCTCCGGATTCTTAGCCAGCGCATCATACGCAGCAGAACCTTTCTCAGGCATGAATCTTCTGCTAATAGTTGGCCTGTTCAGGATCAAACCACCATATGGATATTGTCCGAAGTTCACAGCTGCATGAAGGGCTGAAGAAATCCAAATGAGGGTGGTGGAGACTTCAACCAACTCTCCACGTGTTTGCATCTTTGGCCACCATGCCTTATCTTTCAAATCACCATGACCCACCTGAACAAGTTCTTTCCACCACGCTTGGAGTTCAGGGTCCTTTTGAAGTGCCTCATCTGATTTGTAGTAGAATGCAACATACTCTTCCACCCAGGATTTGATGGCATCCCATATCTCCAACCCATCAGAAGCATAAGGATAATCCTCAATCAAAAGCTTAACACCGTGTGGAGCAGATGGATCTTTAACTGCAACTCCTCTGACCACCCAAATAACATTCATTAGCATCACAATTATATAAATCCTGAGACCTTCTTTTGCAGAAGATACAATACTAACTTTTTGAAATCCTGTAAAAGATTACTCACCTCTTGACAAGATCATTGGGTAGTGCTTGATCAACGAAAGACCAGTCCTTGTAAATCACAGCAGACATTTCCAGAGAGTACCTACCCCATAAGAATGTTTTCTCTATAATACCATCTGCGTTGACCAAGGACTTGCGGGCAAGTGAATTAATGTTCATGGTGTCACGGTAGTGAGGGAACAGGAGTTTGTAAACAGGGTGAACCACACTCAATTGCCTGTTTGTTGCTATGACGAAAGGCTCAACGACTGCATGAGTGCTTAGCCTGTCATCCATGTTATTATGTGAATGTCATTTTATTCATAAATACATTAACAAAATTAACTGCATGGATCTCATTGTGATTTGAAAATATCATACCAATGGCTAACGATTTGATGGTAGCACGAATCATTCACAACAACATAAGCCTTTGCCAGTAACCAAATGTAAGCTTCAACTCCCTCGTATTGAGGCACATAAACTTCACTGAGAGGACCAAACTCGTCACCCTGTCCATGTGGCTTACTTAACTCAATGGCCAATGGTGTCAATGTCCCGTCATCTTTCAAGAAAAATATGGTTCTTGTAGCATAAGTCTTTGTGGTAGAAGAATTGATCTTCCTCAGATATGGGATCAGATAGTCATGGTGATCTAAGATGAACAACTTATTGTTCTCGATAGCCTGTTCAACCAAGTATAATTAATTACTTTCTATTCACCAGATTCAAATAAAGAAAATTAGAAACCAAACATACACAAAGCAATTGCAGAAACAATTGGATACTCATATCATCATTACCTGCTCAACAGTGAGTCCGCCTAATTGAGGCTCCAAGTGCTCTTTCGTTATTATAGAGGTATGATCACCAAAGGCTTGAGTGTCTAGCTTGCTACGTGGTGGGAATTCCTAGAACAAATTTAACACCCAATGAGTAATCTCAAATTTGTCAGGAAAATCCAACCTTTTTGGTTACATGTAGCTTTTAACCAATCAACTTTGAAATTAAGCTTACCTTAAGAATCTTAATGACATTAGGATTGACTCCAGCAATGGTTTCTCTTGCAAATTCAGCATCAGTCATCCATGCAGACTTATCCACTGCATCAAATAAGAATAGTTCAAAAGTCCATCCACGTGATTGAATGTTGAATGAAAAATAGGAGTACGTTGCTAATAAAGATGTGATTTTTCTTCTTATTCAACACGTGCAACATACCTTGCATGACTTTAGGTGGTGGATACTTGAGGAACTGTTCACCATCAGATCGAAAAATTTCCTTGACAATTGGTATAGGAGCGTATTTGCTGAGAAAGCTGGTAGGCAATGTAACTCCACCGTCATAGAGCTTGTGCACTTCAGCGAAACTATCAAACTCAAGGCTCAAAATATTTCCATCGAACGCATCGGTCAACACTGGTAACACATCTTGGGACACAGATTTCAATGCATAAGCAAGAAAATCGGATGACTTCAAGTGACCAAATGCTTCATCTCTTGGAAGGTAAACAAAGTCACTGGGCTTCTCACTGTTAGGATCTGTTAAGACAAACACATATTACATATGTTAACATCCTAGGAGAGTGATTGTTGTAATGAAGGAACACCCTTAACCCATCAAGTTATGCCAAAACAAAAAGCATGAAAAGTATATATATTAGAACATAAATGAATAAGTGGGTAACCTTTTCTGGTTTTGCCTCTTCCAGTTCTTCCTCTACGAGGGTAAGGTAAGACAGAACCTCCAAGAACAGGGCGAGCATAGGCGTCACCTTTATCTGGGTTGCCCAAGTCATTGTAGACATCATAATCATAAATCCTATCATATTCCTGTCGTTCTCCAGTTCCATCGCCTCTTACAACCTTCAATTCATCTTCTCTGTACTTCACAAGTGGGGCTGGTGTGTCGCCAGGAAGATACGTCTGCATTATTGTATGATCAATAACTTTAGTTTTTTTTTATCTATGTGGTGTCTTAAAGATGAACAACAAGAAAGAATTAAATGAAGTAGCTTACGTTGTTGGCAAAGAAAATGCGAGGTGTTTTGTATTTATTATTATTGTAAACCCAGGAGTTGCATACGAAGTGAATGGTTCCCTGGTTAGGAATGTCTTCAAGAGTGAAAGATTTGAGGTAGAACTCATTCGTCATGAAGTTCTTAATGTAAAATGCTCCAGGAATTCCGAAGTCACTGTCCCATTCAATGTTAACATCGTATGCTTCTTCACTCGCTCCCAAGGTTGGCAGAGATATCTGCCCCCTTAACTTTGTAGCTGTTCCAACTTTTCCTTTCCCTTGTCCTATCAAATTTCACACAAAATTTAACATTTTCAAATTCATTCCCACACCGATCTCACAACAAAAATTACAAAACCAAATTAATATTCTTATTCAATTTATTCATCACTAGAAAATATACTTATACTTTATTGTACGTGGCATGTATCAATATCCTTAGGCCAACAAAAGTATTCGATCGTTTTCATGACATAATAGACATAATAAAAAGTATTACTTATTTTTGTTTGAAAAAGCATTTACCTAATCAGAGATAAATTATTACGCATTTAAAAATATAACATGTATTATATTGATATATATCGTGAGATTCGCCAACACAAGTTAAGAAATCATTTTCATGACATAATACATCACTAAAATAAGTTTGGTTACTATTACAAGAAGGCATTTTTTCAATGAAGAGAAATTATTATATTATAAACATACATTATTGATGTACGGTGTGAGAAAGTAAGTGAATATACATTCAAAAATATGAAATAGCTTCAGATTCAGCAGTGAAGGTAATAAATTACGCTTAAACATGGATGAAATTAAAATGAATTTATTGAAAGCAGTGTTACCATCAGCCTTGGTGGAACTGATGAGCTGAATGGAGATGGAGGTGGCGAAAGCTGTAGCAGCGTCGAGTAAACTTCCGGCGAAATCGAAGATGTTATCAACGAAGCTTGAAGGGTCAAGAATGGTGTTGATGTCCAACACATTCTTTCGCATAAGGACCACTGTACCCTTAATCGTTTGCTTATCGTTTCCGAAAAATCCTCTTACCAACGACATCTTTCAACTTTTCTTTTTTCAACCAAACACTCTTCTTCTGATTAATATGAACAACACAACCAAACACTCCTTCCTATTTATACACATCCACCTCCAACTCTCTGACGTACCGAAACATGTGTTTCATTTTTTATTCTTTTCCCCATTTAAATCACGATTAAGTCCTGTGGCCGGCGTAACCACTAGCATAAACCAGTTTATAACCTTATTAATTATATATTCTTTATCTTTTCCCAACTGCAATCTATTAATCTTAATATTATACTAATTAATCTAAGTTTGCAAAATATAGTACTCCCTAGTTGAGAATGCTTTTGTTGGAGGAGTAGCGTATCAATATGGTTGAAGGGACTCATTCTTGAAGGAAAGATGGTTAAGAATCTAAGTATGAGCACATTGATATTAAAAATGAAAAAGTAGAACATTATATAATAATAAAGACCCATAAATTTATTGACTTAAAATTTTGGATTAAGAATGATATTAATATTTTATGTGATTCAATTCATGCTCATTAATATTAAATCTTTCATGTGATCTTCTAAAAATAATTCTAGAAATGATATCAAAAGTACCATCATTGGAAATCATTTCTATACCCTCTATTACACAAGTTGCTCTTTGGGATTTTAACCACATTTAAAAAAAAAAAATCCCATCTAATGGAAAAATATTTTGATATCAATTGGATCTTCTAAATTGTTTTACTCAAAATCGATAATGATCAATAATTATATTATTAACTTATGCACAAATTTTAATAATGATTAATGCTGTCAATTATTGATCGGCTATAAACTGGATAAGGTGAATTAGTAATAGTTTATGTTCTTTTATAATTTTGTATTGAGCACGTGTTTTATTATCTTATTACATGTAGTATTTTGGTCATCTACGTATGACTATTAAAGTATTTTGGTAAATTTTTACTGACTCTATTTTAATATTATTTTATATTATTCTAATCTATCCTTTAAAAGGAGTGATAAGTATATTTTCACTCATGTTTAAAACATTTAGTATTAGTTTTCTTAAATTATTATTTTAACTAAATTTTATTTAATCAAATTTTAAAGTATGGATAAATGACAGACATTCTAGACAGGTGACTTTGTCTAAATAAACGAGTCTAATTAAATCATTTAGTCAGTTGAATTTTACTATACAATTTAATGATCTATGAACTGAGTTTTGATATATATACTTCCTCAACATGAATTTGGGCATGATCGGACAAATTTTGTAATAACATTTTATATAGGAGAAAAAAATTAAATGATTTTTTCATAAAATAAAACTAACTTATGTATAAATTAAAATTAAAAAATAAAGTAAATATACAAAAATAACATTTATTAACTAGCTTATGTATAAATTAATTTTAATTTATAAAAAAATTCTTATCATTTTTTAAAATGTTTAGGAAAAATCTGTTTACTATGGTCGACGGTGACAAATACATCTTTTCCATCCATTTCTACACGTAAATCCATTCATTTGCAAAATATAAACGAAATAAGATTAACTTCATCTATTTAATTTGATGGATGGCTAAAAATCGTAATTAAAATAAAATTCATTTGATATAATTTCTCACCGCCAATTCATTAATATTAAGAAATGGTATATACATAATCTCCTTTTACCTTATATTCCCTTTAATTATTATATTAGCATTAGTTGAATCAGAAAATAAAAATAAAAATCCAAATTGATTAAAGATGCAATCTATAAATAAATAGTATATACAATATCTAAAGTACGGATATGAATAATATTATTTATTTAAAATTAATTTTTTTTTGTGAATTAATTTTTGGGTTAAATATGTTTTTGGTACCTCAAGTTTTAGTGAAATTTAGAATTAGTCCATCTTCGAAACTTTATATCAATTTAGTCTTTCATATTTAGAAATGTGTGGATTTAGTCTTTCTTACCAATTTTTGTTAAGTTTATTTGATATTTTAAACACATTTTATGATAATATTTGAATTATTTATAACATTTGACACATTTTCGCTTCAATATTAACTCAAATATTATCATAAAATGTGTTTAAAATATCAAATAAACTTAACAAAAATTGGTAAGAAGGACTAAATTCACACATTTCTAAAGATGAAAGACTAAATTGGTATAAAGTTTCGAAGAGGGACTAATTCCAAAATTCACTGAAACTTGAGGAACCAAAAACATATTTAACCCTTATTGTTTTATAAAGAAACAATAATCATAATATCATATTATATATATATATATATATAAACACTAATATTTTGTAATCATTAATATATTATAAAAACATATATATATTGTACATTATTATAAGAGTTTTACGATGAATATAAGATAATCTATATATTTAATATTTTCTGAAGATATTAATATAAGTTATTTATGATTCGACATTCTCGCAAACAATTTTTATGGAACATGTTATTCTCCTATTCGTGTAACATGTCCAAATAAAAAAATTAATACAAAATGAATGAAGTTAAATTTTAAATATCAATTTTAATAAACTTATCATAAAATACAAGATTTAGTATTGACATACAACTATAAGACTCGTTATCCTTTTATCATAAACATAGATCCTTAGTCTTAGGTTTGTGTTATGAATATTCCAATACATAATGCTATTAAGAATATTCATCTACTTGGTGAATATTTTCTTACATCTCACCTTCGTTTATATATTTTATCTCATATTGTACCAAATTGTGATTTTTTGAACAAAAACATGTATAAAGTTATACATTAATTTGATCTCAACTCGTTGTAACCGATCTAAGTCTTTTTTTCAATTAATATATTTTTGGATATTTTCAAGAATTACATAATGTAATGACTATTAAAATTTTTCTTATCTTCCTTAACTAATAATCTATGTACCATCAAAATATATACAAAAAGTATAAAAATAATAATATAAGCAACTTCCTTTTATTGAAGTTTATTGCATAAAAAAGCATTAACTTTTTATTTATTTATTTAATATGTATTTATTCAATTTATAAAAAATTTATTTTTAAAATAACAAAATAATAAAATAAGAATCTAAATAAGAAGTTTAAATAAATAACTATGACTCAAAATATTACATACAAATAAAGAAAAGAAATATAAATTAATTACATAAATTTTATATCTAACTAGAGATAAATAAAATAAAATAATAATAAATTTAATAAAAAAATATAAATATGTAACTATAAATAAATTAAATAATTTAATTTTAAACTAATAAAAGAAATAGTATAGAAATAGAAATAAATTAAATAACATAATTATAAATAAATAAACAATATCATCACTATCGGTATGTATAAATAAATTCATTCAAATAAATAAAATGGATAAGTGCCCAACTAAATATTAATTTAATGATACAAGTATAAAAAAATAAAGAAGATCAATTAAATAATATAAATATAAATAAAATAAACATAACATATATATAAATGAAGATAAATTAAATAAAATAATACAAACATAAATAAATAAAAACAATAATAATTGAAAATCAATGAAAATAAATAAAATAATATATAACTCAAAATAAATAAAAATTTAGTAAAACATAGATAAATTTTTAAAGATTAATATAAAAAAAAACATATTTCACCCCACACTATTCTTACACTTCCATTTAGTTTATTTTTTATTTTATTAATTTATAAGTCAAGTTTTAATTTATTCTTAAATTTTTTTCATGGTATTACCATCATAAAATGAAGAGATAATCTTTAACTCTACTTCTTAGAAATAAATTAAATAATTTAATTATAAATTAATAAACTAAATATAAAACTAGAAATAAATTAAATAACATAATTATAAATAAATAAATAGTATCGGTATGTATAAATAAATTCATTCAAATAAATAAAATGGATAACTACTTAACTAAACATTAATTTAATGACACAAATATAAACAAATAAAGAAGATCAATTAAATAATATAAATATAAATAAATAAAAAATGTGCATAATGGAAAATAAATTAAATAAAAATAAAAATAATAAAATAATACAAGTACAAATAAATAGAAATGATAATAATTAAAAATCAATAGAAGAAAATAAAATGATATATAACTTAAATAAATAAAAATTTAATAAAACATAGATACATTTATTAAGATTAACATAAAAAAATATTTAATTTTACCTCAGATTATTCTTTAATCTTCTTTTAGTTTCTCTTTTGTTATGATCATCGCTTACCATTAGGCCAAAAACTCTAGCTATTAGTCCGAATCTAACTCTTCTTACTTAAGAATGTATATAACAATCCAAGCACCCGTCACGATTCGATAATAACTCACTTAACCTCTACCATAGGATAATTAATATCACCTGTGATATTTTTTATTTCATCAATTTATAAGTCAAGTTTTCATTTATTCTTAATTTTTTTTCACGACATGTTTCATGAAATGAAAAGATATTTATGAACTCTACTTCTTATTTATTTCCTCTTTTGTTATTCTTAGAAGATTCTTTCAAATAATAATTTTTTAATATATATATATATATATATATTATAATTATTGTTATTTTTAATTAATTAACACTACAATAGATTTGTTTCTAATATGAAAATCTCAATAGTAATATTAACGTGTCATTCTATTAAAATTCTATAACTTTTTAAACTACCACTTTATTGTTATTTACATGTTATATACAAAATTTAATAGTTTGTGTGTGTGGATAGAATTAAAGAAATCACAATTATAAGATAAAAGAGCTATTTTATCTATATTAAATGTTAAATGATTTTATTTGAAGGTGAAAAAAAAAATTGCAATCATGTGATGATGTATGTCTAGTTAAAATTGCGTAACTTTATATTTCAATACAAAAAAAAAAAACTCTTCATTTTTTTATGCAAAAGTTAGAAAGAAGAATGTTATGCCTTCCCAATCATAACCATTATGGCAACATATTCATCCCTTCTTTCAATTCTGTGTAAAGAAGAGTGTCCTCTTTTCTATACTCACTCGACAACTTTATAAATTAATATTTTTACTAAAAAAAGTGATGGTATTTTGATAACATTCAATATACATTCTTTATAATAAGATATTATATTATACTAAAGTAAAATATTAATTCGTAGGGTTATTATAGAGTGAATGTAAAAAATATATTTTTGATAAACAACATGAAAGGAGTGAACAAAGACTTTGTAAAAAGTATAAAAAGGATAAGTGAAAAAAAAAAAACTTCACATATTAACATCTACTCCGTAATACAAAAATTAAGAATCTAGTTATTAACCTTCCGATTAAGATATGCATTTTGTAATGCAAGTAGATTTAAGCACGGTACCTGATTCTATTTTAGGCTTAAATATGATTTTCTTTTTTTAACTTTTTATGAATCTCGAAATCGGTTTATTTTAAAATTTTGGATCAATTTATTCTTTAATTTTTTGAAATGTGTACGAAATTAAAGTAAATATGTGTCAAACAGTATAAATAACTCAAATACAATATTGAAATGCGTACAAAACATCAAATAAACCTACCAAAATTTAATTAAAATGACTAAATTCACGTAATTCAAAAGATGAAAGACTAAATTGGTTCAAAATTTTAAAATGAACTAATTTCAAAATTCGTTTTAAATAAGATAACAAAATTAAGATATTTAACCCTTTATTTTATTATATTCTCACAATCATACAAAGTACAAACACAAATTCTTCATTAATAACAAACACACGAGAACTTTCAAGCAGTGGAGATACATAACTTAGCCATACACAAGTGACGAAGAAATCAAATTTCTTCTATTTGGCATTTATTGAAAACAAACGCAATCCTGCAGAAACCATAGAGCCTCAGATGGAGATACTGTTGGGAATTCCTCTGAAAGTTAAGCCTTCCTCACTTGAAGGATAGAGCAGAGTATAAGGCATTTTAGCGGGTCCAGTGCGGTTTCTCAGAGACTCATTGTTGTTCTTCTGTACAAGCTTTTGTTCAATCTCTGCAAGTTTCTTCCCAAACCTCTTAAAGGCCTCCAATGGCCCAGCATCAGAAGTCCAATAGTCACCACCATCTCTCTCTCCCAGGTAGAACTCATCAGATGTGTGCCTTGACAAGATTTCTATGATTGTAAGGTCAATCAGGGTCTCTTTCTTTCCAGTAATAGTTCTCAAAAACTCCTTCTCAGGGTTCTTACCCAATGCAACATACTCAGCAGACCCTTTTTCAGGCATGAATCTTCTGCTAATAGTTGGTCGGTTAAGGATTAAACCACCATATGGATATTGTCCGAAGTTAACAGCTGCATGAAGAGCTGAAGCTATCCATATCAGGGTAGTAGAGACTTCAACCAAATCTTCACGAGTATGCATCTTTGGCCACCATGCCTTATCTTTCAAATCACCATGACCCACCTGAACAAGTTCTTTCCACCAAGCTTGGAGTTCAGGGTCCTTTTGAAGTGCCTCATCTGATTTGTAGTAGAATGCAACATACTCTTCCACCCATGACTTTATGGCATCCCATATCTCCAACCCATCAGAAGCATAAGGATAATCCTCAATCAAAAGCTTAACACCGTGGGGAGCAGATGAATCCTTAACTGCAACTCCTCTGCACAGAGTTATATGAATTTAGATTGTCGAATTTTGAAGTAATACATGTTTTACTAAATTACTTACCTCTTGAGTAGATCATTAGGTAATGCTTGATCGTGGAGAGACCAATCCTTATATATCACAGCAGATAGTTCCAAAGCGTATCTACCCCATAAGAACGTTTTCTCTATAATACCATCTGCATTGACCAAGGCCTTGCGGGCAAGTGAATTGATGTTCATGGTGTCACGGTAGTGAGGAAACAAGAGTTTGTAAACAGGGTGAACCACACTCAGTTGCCTGTTTGTTGCTATGACGAATGGTTCAACAACTGCATGAGTGTTTAGCCTGCCATTCAAGTTATAAAGCATTAATCATTCATACGTAGATGCATTGACAAGTTTAATTGCATGAATCTCATTGCGAGAGTTAACAATATCATACCAGTGGCTAACAAGTTGATGGTAGCACGAGTCATTCACAACGACATAAGCCTTTGCCAGTAGCCAAATGTAAGCTTCAACACCCTCGTACACAGGAACATAGACTTCACTAACAGGACCATGGTTGTCGCCTTGAGGATGCGGCTTACTCAACTCAATGGCTAATGGTGTCAAAGTTCCATCGCTTTTCAAGAAAAATATGGTTCTTGTGGCATAAGTCTTTGTGGTGGTTTGATTTATTCTCCTCAAATATGGAATGAGATAGTCATGGTGATCCAAAATGAACAACTTCTTGCCATGAATAGCCTGTTTAATTTGATTGTTGGTCAATCGAATGACATTAGAGGAAAAAAAAAAATGAAAGAACAAGAGTAGTTATGAAATGATTGCAAGAACATAGCAGTGACATCATTTTAATTTGAAACTTGATGCTCGTATCATTACCTGCTCAACAGTGAGCCCACCTAACTTAGGCTCCAAATGTTCTTTTGTTATTATGGAAGTATGATCACCATAGGCTTGAGTATCTAGCTTGCTTTGTGGTGGAAACTCCTGGGACAATTTAACATGTGGTGGATGAGGTCAACAATCTTAATTTGAAAAGCAAACTTTTTAGCTGCATGTAGTTTGTTACCAATCAACTTTGAAATTAAGCTTACCTCAAGAATCTTAATCACGTTAGGATTAACACCAGCAATGGTTTCCCTTGCAAATTCCTCATCGGTCATCCATGCAGACTTATCCACTATATGCCAAATAAGAGCAATTCAAGTGACTGAATGTTGAATAAAAAATAGGAATACACTGATGAAACTTTTGTGCATAATGAAAGTATGTAGCATACCTTGCATGACTTTAGGTGGTGGATACTTAAGAAACTGTTCACCATCCGTTCGAAGAATTTCCTTAATGACAGGTAGAGGAGAGATCTTGCTAAGAAAGTTTGTGGGCAATGTAATTCCACCTTCATAAAGCTTGCGCACTTCAGCGAAATTATCAAACTCAAGGCTCAAAACATTTCCATCAAAGGCATCAGTCAATACAGGCAACACATCTTGGGCTACAGATTTCAATCCATAAGTCAGAAAATCGGATGACTTCAAGTGACCAAACGCTTCATCTCTTGGAAGGTAAACAAAGTCGCTGGTTTTCTCACTGTTAGGATCTGTTAAGACAAACACATATTACATATGTTAACATCCTAGGAGAGTGACAAACAAAAACATGAAGAATATATGCATTACAACAACAACAAAAAAAAAAATGAATAAAGTGGGTAACCTTTTCTAGTTTTGCCTCTTCCAGTTCTTCCTCTACGAGGGTAAGGTAAGGTAGAACCTCCAAGAACAGGGCGAGCGTAGGCTTCACCTTTATCTGGGTTGCCCAAGTCATTGTAGACATCATAGTCATAAATCCTGTCCCATTCCTGTCGTTCTCCAGTTCCATCCCCTCTTACATTCTTCAATTCTTCTTCTCTGTACTTCACAAGTGGTGCTGGTGTCTCACCAGGAAGATATGTCTGCATTGTTATAAAATTAATGACTTAGTTTTTTTAGTCCATGCCGTGTTTTAACGATGAAGAACAAGAAACAGTCATATGAAGTAGCTTACGTTGTTGGCAAAGAAAATGCGATCAGTTTTGTAGACTTTGGAATTGTAAACCCACGAGTTACATACAAAGTGAATGGTTCCATGATTGGGAATGTCCTCGAGTGTTAAGGACTTGAGATAAAACTCAACTTGCATGAAGTTTTTAATGTAAAATGCACCAGGAATTCCAAAATCACTGTCCCATTCAAAATGAACATCATATGCATCTTCTCCGGCTCCCAAGGTTGGCAATGATACTTGTCCTCTCAAATTTGTAGACTTTCCAACCTTTCCATTCCCATGTCCTATCATGTCACATACACACAAAATTTAATCTACTTTGTGTATCCTTCACTAATCATTGTTAAGACATAAAATAATAGTAAAACAGATTTAAACTCTTTAAAACAAAGCAATTGCCTAATTCAAAGAAGTGATTATTACCATCAGCTTTAGTTGCACTAATGAGCTGAATGGAGATGTGAGAAGCAAAAGCAGTGACAGTATCAACCACACCACCGATGATGTTGATTCCTGTTCCGACGACACCCTTAACGCTTGTGAGGCTGTTGATATCCAACACATTCTTTCGCATAATCACCAAACTTCCCTTTATCTTGTGACCCTTGTTGCCTCCCAGGATTCCCAACATTTTCTTTGATTCTTACTTTCAACAAACACTACTCTTCTTCCTCTTCTTCTTCTCGGTGTGGACAACAGCAACCACCATGCTCCTATTTATAGACAACAACCTCAGCTATGAAATCTAACCAAGTAACAGGTTTTTCTTTACTGATCACCAAGTACAGTACCCGTATGTTTTCAAGTGATTATTTTAATACTTCACATTATTAAATAGTTTTTATATTCTTCATGTTATATATTTTATTTTACTTTTTGACCACAACCCTTTGACACTGCATTTAATATATGCTTCGTCTTCCTGTGTTTGTCTTTACACTGTTACAGGAACCGAACTCCGTTCGCTTCATCTGAGGATATCAATCGGCAAATAGGATATCGGTGGTAGTAGTTATTTTTTATTTTATATATCTACTCAATAAATATTCATTTTTAATTCATATTTATATCTATGTGGCATTTGTTACGGGGATACTCATATTTAATATTACGGTATTTTCAGATATTAAAAAAAATTAAAATATTTATATTATCATATTTTAACCATAAATTTAAATAAAATATAATATATAACATTCACAAAATTTAAATAAAAATTAAATAATCATTTAAATAATATTAAATAACACTTTACAAAAGAAATAATAATTATATTCTTAAATTAATCGATAAATATTTAAAATTAATATATTAATATTTTATTATTTTTTAATTTAAATTAGAATATAATTAATAAAGTACTTACATATACTTACATATACGATATTTCTATGATATTCAAACCTACCTTATTTATATGCAAATATAAAAAATATTAATATTCATTATCCACAAATATTATTTTTTTATCCATTATAAATTTTATACACAAATATCCGATTACGAATTTTTGGTTGATATATGTTGTTTCATCGGACATTAACTATTTTTTTAACTATTTTTTTAGTTCCTATTTTCTGAAAAATCTAGTCACATAAATAAAGGGAGTTTATATCGTATAATTGTAATTAGAATTTTTGAATAAAAATTAAAATATTTTTATTTTCTAATTTAAAAAAAGGTATGAAGTATTTTTATTACACAATAATGACATAATAAAACTTATATTTTTCTAATTATATTTATTTATAATATTTTTAATAACTTTAATATAATTTTTGTAATATCCTCTCTACTATATTAGTTAACTATAATAATACTATGCGAAAAGACCATCCATTAAAGAAAAAACTCTCTTTTCAAAATAACATTTTAATTATTAGTCAAATAATACACACATCTTAAATGCAGCAGAAAAACGTGCGTCTTTTAAAAAAGTATTCAAAGCAAATGGTTTCTTCTTATTACATACATTTACAACGAAAAATATCAAATGTAAACATAAATTGAAAATAGGATGTGGGAGGTTGATTATAAATTTCTATTCATATATTTTGAAATTTTTTTTTATCATATTTTCATTTATGTTAAAAAATGCATATATTATTTTTTTATTTTATTTTTTCTAAATATATATTAAATATATTTTTTAAATATTATTAAGTATTTAACATCAACACTATATATTTCATTTTTACTAGATCAAATATTAAGAAATAAATATATAACAATATATAAAGAGGATTCTTCTTTTCATGTCCATTTTTTATTTTTCAATTTTACGCTTAATTATTATTTTAAAAATTATTTATTTTATAATTATTTTTTTAACCATTTTTTTAAATTTTTTTATTTTGAACATTATTCTAAAAACTTTTCTTTAACAGTTATTTTATTTAACAACTATTTTAAAATTTATTATATATGTTCTAAAAATAAATATTATTGATCTTATAAAAATTAAAAAATACGGATACATATGTGTGTTCGCTAGTTATAATAATAAAAATATTAAATAATAATTGAATAAAAAAATAAATATAAAAAATAATAATATTGATTATACGTGTTGTTTTAAATGTTTTTAATAAATTAAATAATATTTTAATAATTAATGTTAGGATAAAATCAAATCGAACACATATGGATGTCAACAAAAATCAAATAAACGATTTTTTTTATGTGACAAACTAAATCAAATTATAATCAAATCGATTGAAGGATTTAATTTGGATCATCAAATTTTAATACGAATATTACTATTTTAATACAAAATATTTTTATTTTGATAATGCGAGGAAATATTTCTATTTTATTACAAAGTTTTTATTCTAAAAAAATGCTACTTTTATTGACATTTTATAGTAAGAATGAATTATTAAATCTTTTTCAGTTGCATTTTATCATTTATTGTTGAGTGAGAAGACAATAAAAGTATAAAGACAGAAAACATACTTGATATGAAAGAAATTTGTATACATTTAATTGTAAATTGAATTTTAGAATTCTCAGAAGAAGTTCTTAAGAATTAAAATAATTTTATATGATAAATTATTTTTTAATTTTTAAGTACAATTATATATATATATATATATATATATATATATTTAAAAATTGGTATTTAAAATTTATTTTCAGTAAAAAATTATTTTATATGTACCAGTAAAATGTAATCATGTGTCGTTTAATTTTTTTTATAATAATAAAAAATAATAAAATTACTCTTACTACAATTATATATATATATATATATTATAACTTTGTAGTAAATAATTTTTATTTATTTTATAATTAAGTTTTTATTATAGATAATTATTTTAGATTAAAAATAATTAAATTTAAAAAAACAGTTAAATAAAAAATAGTTAAGTTAAAAAACTTATTTCAAAATTAAATTTAATGAAATAATTATTTTAATTAAAAAATATTATTTAAATATAAAGGTTATATATATATATATATATATATACACTTTTATATATTAGTATATGAATTAAAAGGTAAAAAACCTTTATTAAATAAACACTTTCTATCTACGGTGTTTCACTAAAACAACAAAAAAGCAGCATCTCACAACAGTCGTATATTTGCTTTCTTCTATATAATACCATTAATATTTTAATTATTTAACTTCATTTTATTTATTTTATCATATTACGTTTTAATATCTTATTTTGATACTTTATTTTAAAAATTTATTCTTTTTTTATAAAGCATACATATTTTTAATGCCAATAAATTAACACATTGGTTAAAAAACTCAAACATTAATAAAAACCAGATTAACATAATATAAAAAGTTAAAAACAAAACACAATATAGAATTTTATTATCACATATATATATTAACACCAATTTCTTATTCTTTATTTTGAAAAAGAAATTGAAGTTAAAATTTTATATATATATATATATATATATATATATATATATATATATATATATATATATAATATGATAAAGAAGTCAAATACATTTTAATATCATTTATAATGTTAATAAACAGATTTGTCTTGATATACACAATCTTCTTTCAATTTTATTTCTTTAGTAACTATTATTTTAATTTAAAAAAAAAAACTTCAAAAATATTTTTTTATTTTTATCTTTTTAATGATTATTTTTTTAAATTTAAATAATTATTTATAA
>Ga0214544_1008649_pt1 | contig 16725 bp, 9 predicted proteins | sample CNSS3metaG_FD_160074 | JGI IMG/M metagenome (GOLD analysis project Ga0214544, IMG submission 160074) | Root nodule microbial communities from cowpea collected in UCLA plant growth center, Los Angeles, California, USA - CNSS3 | ecosystem: Host-associated > Plants > Roots > Nodule | place: USA...
TCTAATGTTTAATTTTTTTTTTTTTTTTTTATAACTTAATATTAACATTTTAGTAATTTCACCTTTAGAGCGTGTTGGTCTCTAGAGGAAAAAAACCATTTTGCTTTCTGTTATCAAGGGAGTATTTGAGCGAAAAGTATAAATTATAATCAATTAACATAATAAATACTGTAATTTTATTTTAAATAAAACTTTCAAAAAGAAGGACTAGTATATCAATGAAAACATTAAGAACTAGAGAAATAAAAACCATTTTCTTACTCTTTCTTTTATGTTGAAAAATCTTCCAAGTTTAAGTGACTAAAATCAGAACATTTTTCTTTTTATAAATGATTTAATAATAATATTTTTTTGTTTTTAATAATATAACATTGACCACCATAAAAACGTATTTCTTTCTGAGAGAAGAAACACATAGAAATATTGTACCAAAATAAATTTTAAAAATAAGATAATAAAATGTTTAAATCGCTAAACAAAACCGTTTTACATAAGAAACTTGTTTTGCCAGTTCAAGAAGTATTTGCTTGAAAAATATATAACCAATTAACGTAATTATATTTTATTGTAATAAATTATTTTTAATATATTTATAACTATATTTTTATTATAATAAAATAAATAATTAAAATAAAAATAGTAAAATAATAACTAAATCTATTTTAATATATTTTTGGACTATAATGTTTTATTTATTAAAATTTAATATTAATTTTTATTTTTATTTTAATTTATATCATCAAAATATTTTTAGAAAATTATTTTATAGTTTTTTTTAAATATACATAACTTTTTTCCATTACTTTCATTAAATCAACTATAAACTTACCATTCATTTTCTTTCTCTTTTCTCTATTTTTTTCTTCAATTCAAACCAATTCTCCAATCTCTTTCTCTTCCTTCATTTCTTTCTCTTCCTTCCTTTCTTTTTCTAATCACAAAAACATTAACTACAATCCATATTTCCATCTTCTGCCGGTGAAATTGTGCAGTGTTCTTCGTTTTAAACAAAGAAACTGCTATATAGTAATGTCAACTTTTACTGCTGATTAACTTTATATATATATATATATATATATATATATATATATATAAATTACTCTTCTAGTAATTTTTAAAATTTTTTTTATTTATTCTCAAAACTTCAACTTGACTTTGTTTAAAATATTTGAACCCAGTTTCCTTCTACCAACAAATAATGTATTGTGTGAAGTTAGGTATTGACAATTTTTTTTGCACAAAATTTCCATCACAAGATTTATCAATTATATATACACCTCAAACAGTGGACTGCTTCAAAAATCAATTTTCTAGATTTGAACCACCCTATTGGAAGATTTGACTGAACAAGTACAGATCTCAATTTAATTTGTTCCTCCAAATGAAAATTTAAATGATTCTACATGATTCTTGTACGGGTAAGATATTGAAATCTAACAAAATATAGTTTCTGAATATAAAATGGTGCAAGAGCCACACTCAATTTTTTTTTGGGACAAGAACTACTCCATTATAATATAAAAGGTGTTTGTGTGTGTTCTTCCTTCCTTAGCAACACAGGTCAAGTTTTCTGTAATCTTACATAGTGAGTACCCTTCAGATCTTTACCATTACTCCTTTGTCATCTTCATATGCTGCCACTGACACAGTTTCTGACACTCACCACTTGCACTCTCTATCTTTGGCTTCAAAGATACACTCCAAACCCACAATGAGAAAGAACAAAACAGCCCCCACTTTATGTTTCACTTCCTATTTCTGAAACTACCGATCCTTTTGACCAAGTAGCTTTTGTTATTATTCTTCTTGTTGTTGTTGTTACTGAGGAATGGAAATGGAGGAATTTTTATGGGGTGGTGACATTGATGGGGATGTTCCTAAGGGGAACAGTGATGGTTTTGAAGGAAGCAGTGGAGTGATTGGAAGTGGGTGTGGTTCATCTTTCTCTCTGGTTTTGGATAGGGAGAGAGGGGAGCTTGTGGAGGCTCCTGTGAAATTGGAAAGAAAAGGGTTGTCCAGTGAGAGAAGCACTGAAGCTTTGAAGAACCATAGTGAGGCAGAGAGGAGAAGGAGGGCAAGGATTAATGCACATCTTGATACACTTCGCAGTGTCATTCCAGGTGCTATGAAGGTATGTTCTATTCTGTTTTTTCAGGCATCATTTTTCTTTTCCTTTTCCTATAGATGATTCAGAAAGCATGTAAATTGTTTGAATGTTTGTGAGTAATGTTTAACTAAGGTAGTCATTTAATTCAATTGGGTCATGAAAGTAAATGGGTGTGCAATAATTATCTGGCTAACTTTATCTGAATTTGGTCCATATCATGTTTGTAGTATTGCATCATTGAGCTTTAACCTTCTCTTCTGCTTCCATTTCCATCTCAGAGTGTCTGTACTAATGAAAAGTAAAGTGTTGGTAGCTTCAATTGAATCGTTACTTTTTACTGTCAAAGACTCAATCTGAGTTTTCTATCCAACTTTGTGCTTTTAGTATGATTCGAGAAGCTCATATGTCAGTAGAAATAAACATGTTTCCCTATTCATTCCTTGTTTGAAAACTTGAGTTTCATTTTGGACATGTAGATGGACAAAGCATCATTACTTGGTGAGGTTATCAGACATTTGAAAGAGCTGAAAAGGAATGCAGCACAAGCTTGTGAAGGTTTGATGATACCAAAGGACAATGATGAAATAAGTGTTGAAGAACAAGAGGGTGGGTTGAATGGTTTTCCTTATTCAATTAGAGCATCACTGTGCTGTGAATATAAACCTGGCCTATTGTCTGATATAAGACAAGCACTGGATTCTCTTCATCTTATGATAACAAGGGCTGACATTGCAACCTTAGAAGGCAGAATGAAGAATGTATTTGTGATCATTAGCTGCAAAGAACACAACTTTGAAGATGCTTCATACCGTCAGTTTCTGGCTGGTTCTGTTCACCAAGCTCTTAGGTCTGTGCTGAATAGATTTTCTGTTTCACAGGACATTTTGGGAACCAGGAAAAGAAGAAGGATTTCTATATTCAGTTCTTCATCTTTAGAAGATTTCTTGTAACCTCCCTTTCCAAGTCTTAATGTGCTGAGTGATAGTAGTAAGTTCTTGATGTACCATGTAATGTAAACTCATGTATACATACTCAGATGTTGTCCTTCTATGCTTTCTGATCTGGACATGTACTTGTTAGAAGACAAATCATGTGAAAATATAATGGGCATCTTTTTTTGGGGTGTACAAAATGTTAAAGGTGCTTTGACAGATTGGTTGATGTTTGAGTTATCAAAGTAACATCTTTTGATCGTTTGCTCAACACAAACTGGAGTGGATGATACCAGTTGGTATGAATTATCTTTATGAGCAATAGAAAGCAAACTATTGTAAAATGTTATTTTGGAAAAAGTTGTTGATTTGATCAAGGTTTAGCAATGGTTTCTACTAAGTCCTATACTTTTTCTTCAAAAGAACAAAATCAAGAAAAGGCTACTGTGGAAGCCTAAGTTTTGACTGCAGGAAAAGAATGAGAAGACTGTACGATTGAAAAACCCAAAATTATGAGTTTTGGTTATGGAAGAGTGTCAAAATTTTCTAAACATTTTTTATCTTTTTTTTGTTCATCAAACAAAGTATAAAGAACATTTAAAAGAGTTTCCATGAGTATGGTTAGATCACATTTAAAGAACAAAAATGGATACTTTTATAAAAAGAGATGTTAATACAATGTTATTTTAATTTCTAATAGGAATATTCTGCTGTGATATCTTACCTCTAGTTACAAAAGTTAAATCCCAAGTTTTTATGAGGGACTTAATAGGGCTCTAAAACAAGAGTATTTTTCGGTTTAATTATACTTTTTAGTAACGAAAATTTCGGAGCAAATCTTGTTTTTCTAAATATAATTTTAATTCCTAAATGTTAAATTTTAGCTTCAAAAAATTTATTTTAAGTTTTCATTTGTGACATTTTTAGAGATTAGAATATCTTTTTAAAATTTAGAAAGTAAACATGGAATTAACGGAAATTTCAGATACATAAATTTGAGAAAACAATATATGTAAAAATAAAGCATGTATTAACACTAAAAAATCCACGTGGTGAGCAAGAGGATATAACAGTCTCTTTCAAAGTCCACGTGGCGATACAGTATAGGTGAGTGAGATTGTGTGGCAATGCAGTGCAATGTCTTTGTGGTCGTCACGGTTGCCCACACAACACATCAGCGACACGATGGCTCTGTCGTCGCCACTTCAGAACCTCTCCGCAGTTATCTCCGCCACCGGCAATGCCACCACGGCAGCGGCCCGGCCGCCGAGGGGACGACGGTGCGAGGTTCGCTCGGCGGCGTCCAATACAAGCGCCACCGCCCCGGTGCAGTTCGGCGGTTACGAAGAAGGGAAGCTTGAGCGACCCAAGTGGACTGGGGAGACCCCTCTTTCTCGGCTGGTTCAGACTCTCATCGCCTTCAAGCCTTTGTACTCTGTTCTCAAGCTTGGTGCTAGAAGGGTTATGATAAGGTTCTTCATCGTGCCTTCTTCACTTTCCTTCAATTTCAAATTTTGCTTACTTTTTTGAACTCGAAACGTGTGTATTGTGAGGGTTGATCGTTTAGGAACTTTTTTTTCTTCTGCATAGTAAATTCTATTAATCAAAGTATTATATGATATCGTATTACGTAATCAACGTTTTGCCAATTGTAGATGATTTAAACATTTGAAAATATGAATAAAGAGGAGTTCTTGCTACACGTTCTTTCAAAAGGATCTGGTTACTAGTTTGATGCATGTAACAAACTCCGTCTTCTGGGAAAAAGAGTTTGGTTGTTATGTTACATTATTGAACTAATATTTGATTATTGTCTCTTAGGATTTATGTTTGAGTCTAACTCAATCGTCCAAAATCAATTAATAAGAAGTGAGTTGTTCCATTTATATTTTATAATTTAATTGGAGTGGTTTTCATCTCCCTCTCATACTGAGAACGGGATAACTTGAACATGACATTTGTAGGATTCGACAATTGTAAGTAGTCTGACGGTGTGGTGATTTGATAGAGCCAATAATAATAATTTGATCTATTGTACCATGAGCAAACCAAATAAACTTACACCATATTCAATCTAAAACTTTTGGAGATTTGACATCAAGTAAAGATATGACCAAATTATAATATATAGGTAGATACAAATCACACTTGTTCAAGTTAGTTGTGTAAGATTTAGTTACACTTAAATTTCACTTTCTTAAGATGGTATTTGAGTCCTGCTTTATAACCCAATTGCTATTGGCAACACGATGAATTGAAGTAGTTATAACTTATAAGGATCTCTTTGTCGGGAAGTGAGTGTGGTTTTTCAATGTGAATGCACAGTACAGCTGAGAAGAACAATATACCGTGGAGGCAAATGGCGAAAGAGGTTTTAGAGTCAGAAGTGTATAGGGAGATGGACAGCATTCAAAACCAGTCTTTAGTGTACCCTGATTGTAAGTTTCTGACGATCTATTTTACAGTATGTTACCCTTCTATCCATCGTTGTCTTTACTCTTGCGTATCATTGAAAATGATGGAATGACCGCTTAAATCAAATAACAGATTATTTGAATCCATTCCATGCATACGAGGAGGGCAATCTTACATGGCTGGTATGTGATAATTCTGAATTTTCCCATATGTCAATTGATGGCTTAATTTGGCCATTCTTTTTTGATGATCAAACAACACTTAGCAAGTTCCTATTATAGGCAGCAGCAGAAGCAGAGGCTGCTACAATGTCAATGGTTAGACGAGCACTTCCAGGTGCTTCTTCATTGGAGGAAGCAAATCAGATACTGCGTGGCAATTGGCTTCAAGCAATTGAACAACACCATATACAGTATTCAGAATCATCTGGGATTAATGACATTCTAGATATTGGATGCTCTGTCGGCATAAGCACTAAATATCTTGCAGACAAGTTTCCCATAGCCAAAGTCACCGTGAGTGAGTTTTTAATGGATGGATGAATATGCTTTCTTAATACTATAAAATCATTCTTTTCCAACTTGAATTTGCCAAGAATAAAAGAAATGTTATACATGGTATTGATGTAATATTTTTGTTCCAGGGGCTAGATCTGTCACCGTATTTTCTAGCTGTGGCTCAGCATAAGGAAAAGGGGGCAATGCCTAGAAAAAATCCTCTAAGATGGATACATGCAAATGGGGAAGACACGGGCTTGCCTTCTAAATCATTCGACCTTGTTTCTCTTGCCTTTGTGGTATGCTTTTTCTTTTCCTCTTCAATCCTTTTAAGTTTCACCAAAAAGGGTTGGGTCTGGAGAAATGAACTAGTTTGCTCTAATAAAATAGTGAAGGCGTTCACATCCTTACCGGGAGAATTGGGCTAGATATACCTGTCAGAAACTTAGCAAAATAGGTTTAAAAAATGTACTATTTTTCTATATATATTTTATGTCAATCTAGTCAACAAAAACTGAGATACGGTATCATTACTTCAATCAAAGGCCTGAAACGCATACAGATTTTGAAGATTCACATAATTGAAACATTGAATTCTCAAGACTAATATTTTTCAGCGTTCTTGCATTAAATCAGTTGCGAATTTCCAATTTCATATCCCATGATAATTACTTGAAAAACAGATAGGTTGCTCGAATAACGTTCTGGAAAAATTACTAGTGGATTTTAATATCTGGAATCCCTGACCATATGCAGCTTCATGAATGTCCTACAAGAGTTATAGTGAATTTAGTGAGGGAAGCATTCCGTCTCCTTCGGCCTGGAGGCACACTAGCTTTGACAGATTTTTCGGTATATAATATCATGATTTCAACTTCTCTTTTATTCCATGTCTTTTTTGTTTCATGCCTCCTACCACAAATGCTCATATTGTTATTTTTGGCTTCTGCAGCTGAAGTCAAAGGTCCTTCAGGTACCGTATTGTCCAGCTTTTATGCTCTATTTTTTTAATCGTTACACAAATGTTCCGTTGACTAAAGTACACTTTTGATTTCTCCTCTTAATTTTTTATTTTAGCTTGGTTTAAAAGGTTCAACTTTGATTCCATTCATGTTAAACTAAATTAATCCTTCTATCAGTTTTCTCTTAGTTTCAACTTATGCACCATCCCTTTGCCATGTGTTATTTGTCGACCAAAGTAGTGTGATGAATTGGTTAAAGGACCAAAGGGATGCCTAAAGAGACCGAAGTGAACATTTTTAAGCTATAAACTGAAACCAAAAGACAAAAATACAAAAAGTAAGATGAAAGACCCAAAGACATAGCATATTTTCTGTGGCCTTTTGTTTAATTGTGCTAAACCTGGTAGTATTAACAAGTCAAATATGCCTAAATGAGATCAAGCAGAGCACAGAGTCCTTTTGGGGACTGCTTGATCTTGGTATTTAATTCTAGGTTACTTTTCTTGGAAAATTTGGTCATCCATGACAAATGATTAACTTAATAATAGCACATTTACATTGTTGTCCATGTAGAAACATCATCTAACTTGGTCTTCCTCTTTCTCTCTCTTACAGGAATTGTCTCCTGTTCTGTTTACACTGATTAAGAGCACAGAACCTTTTCTGGATGAGTATTACTTGACTGATATGGATGAAACACTGAGGGAAGCTGGTTTTGTGAACATAACATCAATTCTTACAGACCCCAAACACGTCACAATTACAGCAACGGTGCCTCAATGAAACATCACATCTTCTTGACAGTTTTTTAGTTTCATTTTCCTTGGTACACAAACATTTTCTTGGGTTTGGCATCAAGCAAGTTAGCACTTGGTCAACGTATTTCCAAATTAATAGTGTGGTCCAAAATGGTTTAACTATGTATCAATGTGCCACGGTCTAATGTTATTATTTATCATTTGGTTTTGTAGAGTATCCCAAGATCTGGTGCAACATAAATTCCTTTGAACATAAACATGATTATCCATTACCAAAGATGTACTGTTGTTCTTTTCTTGAAGCACCGATCAATTACTGTCGTGTCCTTCTTATTTGGGTTTTGTCAATCTCTTTTCTTTTTCTTGGTTTGCTTGCACCCTTTTGATAGTAAACGTTGAATGAAAAGTAAGCGTAGATAACAACAAGACAATAGTTAACAAGACAAGATGTAATCTTATCTTTATAATTCAGTTCTTTTTGGTTGTGATTTCAGTACATTCCTGAATAAAAAGGAGTTTTTCTTGTTAACAGATCATAGATACTTTTTTCTTATGAAAATACAACCAATTTTTTTTTCTATAACTGGTAAAAGGTTACGCACTTAATTATATGTGAAGCAAGTAAAAAAGTAAAACAAACTTTCTACTTCGAACATATGAATTGAGATAAGAGGTGGAAGAAAGGGAGAGAAAGAAAAGAAGTAATAAAAAGAAGAGAAAAGAAAGTAAAGGAGGAAATATAACATAAATGTATAGATACACTATTAGAATTAGAACCTGTGGGAAAACTAAGATCATTCACCATATAATCTTTTCACCTCACATTATTTCAGTATACTTTTTAAAGTAATTATAATTTTATTATATTTAATCGATGTTGTCGAATTTAATAACACTAAATAATTTTGTTTCTAACTTCATTTGATTTGAGGATGATTATTTCTATTTTGGAGAATAATACTTTAATAAAGTTTTTTTAACAAAAATTGACAAATTACTTATTTAACTAAAAAATATTATTTTATTACTTTATAAAAAAAATTGTCAAAAATTCATATTCTTCTATTTTTAAAATCACGAAAAACAAATATATTATCCTCATAATTGTTCCATCATATCGCAATCAGAACTCAATAAAACCATACCACACAAATCTTACCTTTCTCACTAACGATTATTATATATATTATAATTTCTCATTTTTATTGCAATTGTCAAATTTTAATGACGATAAATAATTTTATTTCTAACTTTACTTTTTGTAACTTTATATTCTTTTTCCGATGGCAATTTTTTCTATTTTCAAAATCATAAAAAATGAATATATTATCCCCATAACCATTCCACCATATTCCATGCATATCGCATATCGAACTTAATAAAACGATAAAAACCATACATTTCTAACTTCATTATTTTCAAGAATTGTCGTTTTTATTCTCAAAATCACAACAAATATATTATCTCATAACCGTTCCATCATATTTCATGTATGTCGCAAACAGAACTCAATGAAACCTTACCTTTCTCTCTCATAATCACTATAATATATATATATATATATATTCAATTTTAATATTTTTGAAAATTTTATATATTTCTTGTGTTAAATGTGATTTTAATTTCTGAGTTTTGATGGGAAATTAAAATGTGTTCCTAACATTTGAGTTGTTTACTGTGCTTGACAAGTTCCCATTTCAATATCTGCTGAAAATTTTGTTTAACGCATAAAAAAAATTAACTTAATTGGGTTAAAAGTACTATATCTATTCTATCTATTCAGACAATAACGAATTATAATTTTGCATCAAAGTTCATAGACTAAAAATATATTGCTTTAATAAGTCGAATGGTACCACTATTATTCGGATGTGTCACTTTGATACCCGTTTTTAAAAATGTGTCAATTGAGTCCAACTTTTGAAAAGATGTATCAATTAGGTCTTCTTTCAGAAAGAATTGGATCATTTTAAAGAAGGTTAAAATACATTTTTAGTCTCAATTTTCGTCAACTTTTGTCAAATAGGTCCCAATTTTGTTTTTGTGCTCAATCATAATTTTTTTTTGAAAATAAATGATGATTAAATATCTAATTAAACTTAAAATAGTGCCACGTAGGATTACTAATGCAACACGTAGCACAGAAATGCCAACTGTATAGTGAAACATTACACATTTAAACGACGTTACCTAATTAGGACCTAATTGAATCAAATTGACAAAAATTAGGACTTATTTGAACACAAAAATAAAATTGGGACCTATTTGACAAAAGTTGGGACCAAAAAGATATTTTAACCTTTTAAAGAACAAATGACTAAATTGAAACAAAAATTTAATTAGATAACTAAATTGAAAATAACTATTACACTGACACTTCTCACGATGGTAACCTGACACATGATAATTTATTAATTTTAAAAAAAAATTCACAGCTTGACACGTGTTGAGGAATTCACAACTTGACAAGTTGGAGGACACGATGTATCCTCCAACTTAACAGCTAATTAAATCATTTTAAATAATTGAGAAACTGAATTAAACCAAGTCAAAAGATTAAAACTAAATAAATAATTATTACCAAAAGTAAAATACAGTGGTTTAAATATAATATCAAAAATAAAATATATTTTATTAAGTTGCAAACAGTAAAACAGCGCCGTTATACTAATCCAACAGACACTCAGCAATTTTTGTATACAGCAGAGAAACAGAACTCAAAAAATTCAACTTGAACAATATAAACCTTATTTTTCTCTCTCATGATTATTATTATATATATTATAATTTTCTCATAATTTTATGAACGCTTCATTTGATTTAAGAATAATTATTTCTACTTTTAAAATCACGGGCAACAAAAGTGTTTCTGTCTCTTAATATATATATATATATATATATATATATATAAGATTATCCAAAACGAACATAGGAAAAATAGAGGAATATAACAGAAAGATATATCTTAGGAATGAAGAGCATGTACACGTGTGCAAAGTAGGGTTGTCAGGAGCTGAATCTTTAGTGTGTACGTTTCCTTATTCTGTTCCTCCTCGTACACTTCTCCACAAAAACTCACAATCCCTCCCAAGTTTCTCGAACTGTTCCCAGGCTTTTCGTGTTCGAATCTTCTTCTCGTTTGACTCTTTAGAAAGCCAACGATTTGCCGAATTGGGGTGTCACATGACTCATCCTGCAAATGGTTCATGACTTTTTTTTCTTCTCTGCTCTTCTCATAACAGGTATTCTCTTACCCTTTTCCTTTTCATGATCGAATATGTTACTACTGACTTCGTTCCTCTGTTATCACTGATTAGGGAGTTGTTGCTATGGCGTTAAATAACCCTCTTACTCTTTTTTATTCTTTTGTGTGCGTTTGATATAATTTGGTTATAAGTTTTTTCTGAGGCAAATTTATTCTCTTGACTTGCGTCAGTGATAGTCTATGGTAAATTATCAATGAAAGTTAAAGCTCAACTATATGTGTGAGTCTGTGTGTGTGTTTAGATTATCTCTGTTGGTGACGGAGAAAAGAGGCAAGTAAGGTTATAACTAGAAGCTGTAGATGGTTTTGGACAATGAAGTTGAACATTCTGGGTTATGTGTGGGGAGTTACGTGAAGATTACTTGTCTTTTTAGAAGATAAAGTATTAGCGTGGTCCCCTTGTGGCATGTTGTCTAATTGGACAATATAAGTTGTAGTTTTAAGTTTGGATGTATTAGGTAAGGACATGTATGAATGGTTTTTCATTATTACTTAGGCGGTTGGATTGATGATTACTAAATATAATTGTGCGATTTTCTGGAATATATCTGCATTTCATGTTACATGTATGTTCTTTCTTCTTTATTGCAGATAATTGAGTACAACCACCTTGAAGTTGAGACAAGAGTAATTGCAAACTTGCTATAATCAGACAATTTTCTATTCCAGGAAGTATATTATGATCACTATGGATGTAAAAGGCATAACATGGGTTGGAAATATGTACCAGAAATTTGAGAATATGTTCCTTGAGGCTGAAGACGTGATGTACGAGGTATGTCTTCGTTGTCACTTGATTGAATACCTATGCTTTTATGTTTTGCCCTCTTTTGACACATATTGCCTGCATCAGAAACCACTAGGACTTTTTTCAGGTGCCTTTCTCCTTTAATTTCCTTGATCTTACATGAGTGTTGAATGCAAATTTACTTATACTTGTCTTGTTATCTGTGATAGTATTTCTGAAAGGGTTTTTCTGTATGGTCCTAATTTTTTAACAGTGATGGGTTAAACTACAGATAGTTCCCTACCCTGCTATTAGAAGACATTCTCACCAGATACTATATATTCTTATAACTGTTTGTTCTTTGGGTATAGGATACTGTTAAGTACATAGAGGATCAAATGCAGGCTGTCGGAGAAAGTGTTAAAAAATTATATTCAGATATTATGGAAGATTTACTTCCCCCAAATGAGAAGGTAGGCATTGAATTGTCTATGGATAAGCGTGCTGAAGCTGGGCTCTGTAAGAAGCCATTTCAAGTGTGTAGTGAAAGGCATGTAAAAACTGATACCAAGCAAGCAACTGAGGATTCAAGGATTGATCATGGTGTTGATAATGTTGCCACACTTGCTACTGCATATAATGGAACTTCTAAGGCTGATGCTTCGTTCATGCCATCTTTGAGAAGTTCCATTAGTTCGCCTTCAAGACAAATTGTTGGAAGAATGGATGTTAAATCAAACCTTCCAGTAAATGATAAAATGGCTGCAACCAAGATAATTGATGAAACCACTTTGGCTGAAACCACTTTGGCAGGAACAAATGCATGCATAGCATCACAATCTTGTGAGACCTCAAACCAAAACCAAAACCAGAATCATGGAGTGCCATGGATTCGCTGTGAAACATACTTTTCTGATGGAATTGAAAATGATAGTACCACACAAAGCCTCAATTATCCGGTGCTAGTTAAATCAGCTGGAGAGAAACAAATTGATACGATTTCTTCCCCGTATGTCTCATTTGCAGAGCCAGTTGGTGAGTACTTCAGTATCTCTTGGTTATAGTATCAAAGTTTACTAATTGTTTAGCTTGATCACTTTTGATTTCTAATATTTTTTGTTCAGTAAGTATGTAGTTTCTATGGTAGGTTTCTCATGGATAGGACATTGCAGTCCTATGATTTACTTCTAATTACTGTAGTTGCTGAATTTAGACATTGACTGGTATCATTCTGAAGAGCTTACCTTGTAGGTATTAACATGACATATTGAAAAATTCTAATTGGTTTCAACCTATGGACTTATTTTGGTTGAAGTTGAGTATTCAGGAACTGTATCATTGTACTGTTTTTCTTTTTTTGCTAATGTTAAATGAAAATAAGTATGAGATTTCCCCACTTGGCTGTATCTGAGAGGTCTGAACAATTCTATTGAAAGAATTCAAGTTTATGATCTACTCTTGATCTGCAGTATATGATGAGAAAACATAGGCCTTTTCTATCAATTGCTTCATGTTACTTGGTCAAAGAGCTATATATTCATTTTTTTTCCTTCACAGTTGAAGCCTAGTGGTTGAAAAAGGAACATTAAGTTAGGTTGTGAGAATTAGGAGTGTGTGACATGGGATTTGTTTAGTTTGTTTTGAAGAATGTATCATCTTTCTTTATCTTCAAGCCATAGTCAACTTAAAAATTTTGCCGTAACCATGCTTAAATAGTTAAATTTACTTAGATCTTTTATGGATTTGATTCTTTCCCCTTTTGATGGGTTCTTAATAGATAACTACCCAACAACTGAAAAATTTATGGTTCATGGAAGCTAATCATAAACCTTCAAAAATGCTGATCCCACTCAACCAATTCAATTGACAGGCTGTTGAATTAATTCATTTATTTTATTTAATGACACTGGTGACTTTCCTAATTTTCTTTGACAAACTTTTTCAGTTTTACCGGTTGGTTGTATAAACTTTCAATATATAGAACTTGATGACAGAATCATCATCTCCCATTCTAGAATCTCATCCATTTCTTTACATTTCTTGCCCAAGGTTCCTTGACTTTCATGTGTTATAGGAAATCATTAATGGCTGAAAAAATGTTCTATCTACTCCATTTCTAGTCTTTTAAATGGATTTTCCCTTTCACTAAACAACTCTACTTTCTTTAGAGAACATGTGGAGAACTAGTAACTCATCCATGACCAAAACATTCTTTCTAACAACAAAATTTTCTGATTGCAGTAATTGCATTTTAATCCAATTGTGATGTTTGATATTTTCTAAAACTTAGATATACACAGACACACAGACACACAGAAATCTAGTGAAGTCACTCAGAAACATGTTCAAATTAAGTTTTCATGAATATAGACATTAGGCTATATTCCATATCTCAGACATGCTGAGGAACATATAAGCACATAGATGGATTAAGTTTTTTTCTTTTTCTTGTTGGTGTGAGAGATTAAAAACTAGTTTCAATGTAACAAAGGTTGATGGTTTGGTACTGTTTTAGAACAAGGCCATTGTTTTATGCCACAAGATCATCTGAAGCTTGAGGAACCTGAGGAAGCTTGTGTTATGGTGGATGGAGATGAAATTCAATTACCTCCCAAAGCAAGTGCTAATTTGAACACTAACAAGGTACACACATTCAACTCCCCCCTCTTTCTTTATCTGATACATATTCACACTCAACACTAACTAAAATATTTTTCCATTTTAAGAAAAAATCGCGGCAACCCTTTTCTTTGTCCAAGAAATCTGCAAGAAAGCAAGAATATAAGGAACTTGCAGCATGGCATCTGAACAGTGAAAAAGCAAAGGGAGATTGCATGGAGAATTTTGATCCAACTTTACCACAGGATCACAAAAAGTCACTTCTTCGTAGTATGTCTGAATCTGAGTGGGAGCTTCTCTAACTCTTACACCAGTATGATTAAGTTGTGTAGATTCACTCATTAGTCCTTGTGGAGATTTAAGATGTTGAAACGATTTAAGTTCATACAATATTTTATGCAATCCAACGTTTTTTCTTTTTGCTGGTAACAGAAAAGAGAGAAGGGGAAGCTGTAATTAGGCCATTCAAATGAGAACCTCAAATAAAATATGTTAAACTGCTATCTATTTTATGAATGCTGAACATTTCTAAATACATATTCTCCACTTACTTCCATAATCAATTGCACATCCTTTCTGCATAATTTCATGATCCTGAAATATCTCTTCAGGTGATAATCAGAAGTAGTTCCCATCAACATGAGACTTTTGGTGGCTCTTGAATGATGGTTCTGTGATTTGTGATGTAAAAAAAACTCCACTGGAACTTTGAGTCTGATTCTTGTCTAACTAATTAGAGGAGAAAACACTAAAATTTTGAAAGAAAAAAATTATCATGTTATATTATTGCCTACTAATATAACATTTTAAGTTCTTAATCTCAATAGCTGATTATATTGATTCTTTTCAAAGACTAAAGTAGCTTGTGTTTAAGGATTAATATGATTAATGTTCATGATTAATAGAAACTAGTCTAGAATTTTCATAGACGAATTTAAGGTTTCATCACTTGATGTTTTAGATTGGTTGAATAACTCTTTCTGTTTCTCTTTTATTCTGCAGTTTGATTTTCTGAATTTTAAAATAGAAGTTTCTTTTTAGCGTATCTTGCTAGACAAAATTGTTTTTTCATCTATTTGTTACTAACTCATTCAACTTGTTGATATGAGATAAACTGCAAAAAATGTTATATAATATAGATATTCATTACATCGATTAAAATCAAACATTATTTAGCACCAAAAATTGATGAAAAGAAATCAATTTGATCTATCCGTGACATTTTTAATATTCAAAATGAATCTTTTTAAATTTAGGAGATCAAACTGAAAAAAAAAAACATATATATATATATAGGGTTAAATATGTTTTTGGTCCCTCAAGTTTCAGCGAAATTTAGAATTAGTCCCTCATCAAAACTTTTGACCAATTTAGTCTTTCATCTCTCAAAATGCGTGAATTTAGTCCTTTTAACCAAATTTTGTTAAGTTTATCTGACGTTTCAAGCGCATTTCATGATAATGTCAGATAAACTTAACAAATTTTTTGTCCTTTTAATTTGATAATTAGTCATTTGAAGGCAGAGTAAGCCCAAGTTTTTTGTGGAAAAACACAGTCCTGAATTTAGTCATTATCCTATTTAGGGTTTTTCTTCATCGAGTAATTTCTTCTTTCATCCTCTTAATATAAAACATGAACCAATGAAAATTTGTTATGAACATATTTTTTAAGTAATAGAAACAAAAAAAATGGATAATTTATTAGGAATACAGAAATATTTAAGCCACTACAAAATTAATTTTCTAAACAAATTTACGATATTCTGATTGTTTTCTGTTGAAAGGAAATTTTTACAAAAGTTCTTTATTAGAATAATGAAATTTAAGAACATTTTTAAACATACATATATCATATCCTTTCCTTTTCTTTTATTTCTTTTATTGTTGTCCTATCATATCTTCTATGAATCTACCAATAATTTTCTTTCCATTTCATTAACATTTCTGAGATTCACCAAATGATATCTTGTGATTCGTAATTTTCACTTCATAAAGTGTGTAATTTTATAAAACTCCAAATGGCATAATAATATAATTCATTATAACAGATCCCAAATAGTGTCAAAAAGAGATCTAGAATTGGATTTAGTGTTCTTAGTATACAAATAACTAGAAACTATGCCTCTGCACATGCAAGACGGAACAAAAAGTCAAAACATAGTGGTGGAAAATAATCCAAAAGAAAATATAAAAAAAATTAAAAAGTTATTACTAGTCGAAAAAATAAAAACATATAAATTCAAAAGAAAAACATATATATATATATATGATCGAAATTTGTTTACCGGGATATATCAGAATGATTGGCTACATCTGGGAGCATTTCGTCGCTTACTACGCCCTTCCTCGTCTCTGGGTGCCTAGGTATCTACCATAAGCCTTTCTTCGTTTGAACCTCGCCCTTAACTTGAAGGCTATGCCATCCTAAGGTGCTGCTAGATGGA
>Ga0214544_1008651_pt1 | contig 16724 bp, 11 predicted proteins | sample CNSS3metaG_FD_160074 | JGI IMG/M metagenome (GOLD analysis project Ga0214544, IMG submission 160074) | Root nodule microbial communities from cowpea collected in UCLA plant growth center, Los Angeles, California, USA - CNSS3 | ecosystem: Host-associated > Plants > Roots > Nodule | place: USA...
AGGCGAGCCTCCCCCCTCGCTTAGGCGAGAGCGCCAAAAACTAGGGCATGGGCAACACGGGATCTCGCTTAAGCGAGATCCCTCTCGCTTGGGCGAGTTGCCTGCTCGCTCAAAAATTGAGCGAGCCACCCGGGCGACTTTTCGTGCAAAAAACTTAGGCGAGCTCCCTGTTTCATCTCGCCTAGGCGAAATGGACTCGCTTGGGCGAGATTAACAGGTCTCGCCACTGTTCTTCGCTGTACCGCCATGTTTTCCGGCCAAACAACACATGCAAAGCACTCTCACACATCCAAACGACAGATCCAACCGTACAAACAACAAATAGCTCATAAACAGTTCAAAAAGGGACTCGAAACTAGAACCCTAACTTCCCGTACCTGGGATTCAAGCTAGCAAAACGCTCCGACAAGCCCTCGCTACCAAACGCACGAGCACCACAGCTTCAAGGAACGAACGGGAGAACAGGAGTAGGAGAAAACTTCGAACTGGCTCAACAATGGCAAGAACCTAGCCCTAGCAGAAGAGGTGTGGCGGCTGCAGCTCAAGGCAAGGACAAGGTTTCCTGAAAATGTAGGGTACCCTAGGTTTTAGGGCAGACCTAAGGGCTTACATGTTTGGGCCGACCTTAGGCCCAACTACAAGGCTGAAAAGAAAAGAAAGAAAAATGGGCCTTACATTCTCCCCAACAAGAAAAATTTTCGACCTCGAAAATAAAGACTCACCAGGTAAAAAGTGTGGATGTGATTTTCTCATGTCCTCCTCTAACTCCCAAGTCGAGTCACCTGTCCTCCGATCCCAGATGACTTTGACAAGACTGACGGTCTTACCACGATGTTCCTCAACCTTGCTATCCTCAAGAGCGATGGATGGTACTTCCACTGTGAGATCTTCCCTGACCTGTATATCCTCAGCTTCCAACACGTGAGCCGGATCGAATACATACTTTCTCAGTTGTGACACATGAAACACTGGATGGAGGTTCGCCAACTGCGGGGGTAAAGTTATCTCATAAGCCACTGGTCCAATCCTCCTCGTGATCTGATACGGGCCAAGGAATTTGGGTGAAAGCTTCCTTGAGCGGAGAGCCCTTCCCACGCCCGTGGTTCGAGTCACCCTCAAGAATACATGGTCTCCTGCTGCAAACTCCAAAGGCCTCCTCCTGTGATCCGCATAAGCCTTATGCCTACTCTGTGAAGCCAACATCCTATCTCTCACCATCCTCACCTTCTCGGTGGTCTGTGCTAACAACTCTGGTCCAACCAACACTGCCTCTCCATCCTGATACCAACAAAGAGGAGTCCTACACCTCCTGCCGTAAAGAGCCTCGTATGGCGCCATGCCAATGCTCGCATGAAAACTGTTGTTGTAGGTGAACTCTATCAAAGGCAATACCTCGTCCCAAGCACCCAGATGGTCCAATATGCAAGTCCTCAACAAATCTTCTAATGACTGGATCGTCCTCTCAGACTGGCCATCGGTCTGAGGGTGATAAGCTGAACTCATGGTGAGCTTGCTACCCATAGCACTCTGTAGCGTCTGCCAAAACCGGGACGTGAATCGCGGGTCTCTATCGGAAACTATGCTCGAAGGTACTCTATGCAACCTCACAATCTCTTTGACGTACAGCTGGGCCAACTTGACCATGGACATCCTCAAGTTCATTGCCAAAAAGTGTGCACTCTTGGTCAACCGATCCACTATCACCCAGATGGTGTCATGTCCTCTAAAAGTCCGTGGAAGGTGAGTCACGAAGTCCATGGAGATGCTGTCCCATTTCCACACCGGTACCACCGGGTCTCTGATGCTCCACCTTCGCCTTCTGACACGTCAGACAGGCGGATACAAACTGAGCCACATCCTTCTTCATCCCCTTCCACCAGAAAGTTTCCTTGAGGTCCTGGTACATCTTAGTCATGCCAGGATGCAAGCTAAGACGACTCTTGTGTCCTTCCTCAAGGATCAACCTTCTCACCTCAGCATCATCCGGTATACATACTCTGCCTCGAAACCTCAGTATGCCATCATCACTCACAGCAAAGTCTCTAGCCTCATCTGATCCAAGCTGTTCTCTAACTCTGTTCAGGCCAGCATCCAACAACTGCCTCTCTCTGATCGAGCCCAAGAAGTCACTAGATATAGTAAGGGTACTACACCTAATGGACTCGGACCCCAACTCCACCTGTAGCCTTATGTCTCTGAATTTCTCTAGTAGTTCCACCTCCTTAATCATAAGGTGTGCTGTGTGTACCGTCTTCCTACTCAAGGCATCTGCAACCACATTTGCCTTCCCCGGATGATATAGAAGCTCGAAGTCGTAGTCCTTTAGAAATTCCATCCACCTCCTTTGCCTCATATTCAGCTCCTTCTGATCAAACAAGTACTTTAAACTTTTGTGGTCGCTGAACACCTGAAACTGAGCACCATACAGATAATGCCTCCAGATCTTCAAGGCAAAAACTATCGCTGCCAACTCAAGGTCATGAGTGGGGTAATTACGCTCATGCACCTTAAGCTGTCGTGAAGCATACGCCACTGCCTTCTTTTCTTGCATCAAAACACCTCCAAGTCCAAGACGGGAGGCGTCACAGTAGACCTCAAACGGCTTTCCGACATCCGGAATCACAAGTATCGGTGCACTGGTCAGTCTCTTCTTCAGTTCCTGGAAACTCTCCTCACACTTATCCGTCCAGATGAAGGGTTGGTCCTTCCGGGTAAGCAAAGTCAAAGGTGCCACAATCTTGGAGAATCCCTCTATGAACCTCCTGTAGTATCCTGCTAACCCCACAAAGCTCCTAATCTCAGTGGCTGATTTAGGGCTTTCCCATTTTACCACTGCCTCGACCTTCGTTGGATCCACTGCAATCCCCTGTGCTGATATCACATGCCCCAAAAACTGAACTTCGTCCAACCAGAACTCACACTTGGACAACTTGGCATACAACTGCTTCTCTCTTAAAACACCAAGCACCAATCTCAGGTGTTCTGCATGTTCCTCCTGCGTCCTGGAGTAGATAAGGATGTCGTCTATGAAGACCACGACAAATTTATCTAGGAAGGGTCAGAAGATCCTGTTCATGTAGTCCATGAACACAGCTGGGGCGTTGGTCACGCCAAAAGGCATAACCACATACTCGTAGTGGCCATACCTGGATCTGAAGGCTGTCTTCTGCACATCATCAGCCTTTACCAAAATCTGGTGGTACCCTGATCGCAGATCTATCTTCGAGAACACTGATGACCCATGTAACTGATCCATCAAGTCGTCAATCCTCGGGAGCGGATACTTGTTCTTGATGGTCATCTTGTTCAGTTGCCTGTAATCCACACACAGGCGCAAACTCCCATCCTTCTTCTTCACCAACAACACTGGTGCTCCCCAAGGTGAAGTGCTAGGCCGTATGAACCGTTTCTCCATCAGATCTTCTATCTATTTCTTGAGCTCTACCAATTCTGCCGGAGCCATGCGGTATGGGGCCATCGAGACCGGGCCTGTTCCTGGGACTAGATCAATGGAGAACTCCACCTCTCTACTGGGAGGTAACCCTGGTACCTCCTCCGGAAACACATCCACAAAATCCTGGACGACTGGCATCACCGACGTCGTCTCTCCTCTCTCCATCTCCATATGTGTGAAGATCATGTGGCACTGCGCACCGTCATGTAATTCCCTCATAACACTCTGAGACGACACCAACTCAGGCTCCTCTACGTCGGGAAAAAGCAGCTTCTTCTCCCGACAATCTATCAGAATGCGATTGGCAGAGAGCCAATCCATTCCTAAGATCACCTCCAACTCCTGTAGGGGTAGGCAGATCAAGTTCACCCTGTACCTGCGTCCCTCTATCTCTACTGGAAGCCTAGCACACAAGGACGACGTCCTGACCAAACCCGACGCCGGGGTAGATACTGCAAGTTCACAATGCAGCTCGCATACCGGCAGACCCAGACGCTCCACACAAGCAATTGACACAAAGGAGTGTGTCGCTCCAGAATCATACAGCACACACAAAGATTCACCCGCTATCATGCATCGACCTATAACAAGATTACCTGAGCCTGCAGCCTATGCTCCGGTCATGGCATATACCCTGCCTGTCGCCTGAGGCCGGTTGCCTCTATCTCTCCGCTGGTGCTGGTGAGGAGTCTGAACTGGAGGGCGTGCTGCTGCCCTAGCAAGGTTAGGACAATCCTTCCCAAAGTGGCCTTCCTTGCCACAGTTGTTGCACCGACGGTAACCCTCCATACGCGGGCAAGCACTCCTCAGATGAGGGCCCCCACATATAAAGCACTGTACTCGACCCTGCTGGTGAGGAAGACCCCTAGACCCCTGAGACTGATGGTGAGGCCTGTCATATGGTCTCCTCCGCTCCTCATGCCTGGGCTTGGACCCAGATGGTCCGCCTATCCTCTGAGGTGGCTGTGGCTGCTGTGGGCGCTGGCCTTCCACCTCGCGCTTCATCTTCTCCATCACCCTGGCCTTCTCTACCAGAGCGGCAAAGTCCTTGATGGACAAGGGAGCCACCATCAAGCGGATGTCACCGCGAAGCCCATTCTCGAACTTCCTGCATCGCCACTCCTCATCGAGTGGTAGGGTGTAGAAACGGTTGAGGTGTTTGAACCTCTCAGCATACTCTGTAACAGTCTTCCCTCCCTGGGTCAACTGGAGGAACTCCACCTCCTTAGCGTATCGGATGCTGTCTGGGAAGTACTCGGAGAGGAATCTCTCCCTGAAGGTTTCCCACGTCACTAGCTCATCCCTCTCCTCTAGGATGGATCTGGTGCTGCTCCACCAATGCTCTGCCTCTCCTGTGAGCATATAGACCGAGAACGCCAACCTGTCCTCTACAGGGCACATCTTGGCGTCATAGATGCGCTCCAAGTCCTTCAGCCATTGGTCTGCGGCGTTAGGACTAGTCTTCCCATCAAACTTTGCTGGGTGGTGCTTCAAAAAGTCCTCAAAGCTCCACTCCCTGACCGTAGGTCGTGGCTCAGGACCAACCACAGGTGTCGCCGTCCTGCTCTCCTCCATCTGGCGGAGGGCCTCCATATGCTGCCTATGAGCATCCTCAGCAGCTACCCTTGCAGCCTCCATCTGCTGCATCACTGCCTGCTGTTGCTCAAGCGACGCCGCCTGTCGCTGCATGGATGCCTCATGCTGCTGCATCATCGCAGCACTCTGCTGCGTCATCGCTGCTACCATCGCCTCTATAGCTCTGGCGATATCAGGTACGTCTCCCTGGGATGATTGCGAAGTCCTACGAGGAGGTGCCATAGTCCACTGGCACATAGAAAATCACTTGGTTAGGCTCGATAAAGGCAAGAATTTAACTAAGAACACTCAGAAGACACACAGAGAAGCTAAGCGGACATCCAAGTCCACAGACCTAAGGAATGACCGCTCTGATACCATAAATGTAACGTCCCATTTAATTATTAACGAAATTAAAGGAAACGTCACGCATAAGATAGTAAAATCACGCAGTCCTGGGGTTTCCGACATCACCCCTACTAAACCAGGCACACCACGATGCCAACAAAACAGGATAATCAGTTTGACTAAGAGTTTACAAATCCGGTAACAACAAAATACAGGGGCCATAGCCCTAAAGAAGCATGAAAGAAAGACGTTCAAAAACTAGCCCGGATGGCTAAGCTGCTGGATCACCGTTCCCTTGCTGACCACGAGGACCTCGCCCATCTGCTCCCATCAACCGAGTTGATGATCATCGCAAGAAAGAACAACCACATACATCACGACCATGCAACAAAACGGGTAAGCTAGAGCCAATCAACATATTCACATGCAATCAAATATATTTTCATCATCTCCTCCACATAGCAACCAAACATGTTATGACTCTTCATTCAATACACTACGACTCGACTCGACTCATCCGGATACGTATAACTTGGTCGGATTCAACGGATGCTTGCACTTGTGTGGATACCTCTGCTCGAACCTGAGCTGCTCGATCCCTGAGCTTTGTAATACAAGTGTTATGATGAATCAAAATCTCTCCCACCAAAAGGTTAGCCCTTAATGAGTTTCAGGCCTCCTGCTACTCCCACCACAAGAGTCAGTCCGCTCTAAGTGAGACTAACTGACTCCTCGGAGCGTCAGGATGCAACCTTACCTTGAATCCTTACCTAGTTATACAGATGGGGCACCACCATGAACACCCACTAGCAGGGGTCATGGGATTACGTCCCGACCACTGAAGCGCGACCCCGGAGGTCTCACCTAGAGGCCCCAAGGAATTACACGCTGACACGGACCAACATTCATAATTCAGCAATAAGAGAATATTAAATTATATTTTTCAATTCCATATCAACCCTTGAAGTTTAGTCCTCATATCAATCACATCCCAAATCCATACCTCTGATCATCACCACCCCAATGAGTCTAGGGTCTCATCTCATGTCAAAACCATGTTCTTTTAATTCCAAACCACACATTCATTTTACATGCTAAGTCCCATACCAACCCATTCATCCACAATTCATGAATCATGCCAAAAGTATACTTCATACTCCATTATATACATGTCCATCATCATACAATCATACTCAACCAAGATAAATTATTCGGGAACCATCAAACATCCAAAACACAGCACTGTCTCGCCCAGCACCTCGCTCAGGCTGAGAGGTCTCGCTCAGGCGAGACGTGCTCGCTCAGGCGAGCCTCCCCCCTCGCTTAGGCGAGAGCGCCAAAAACTAGGGCATGGGCAACACGGGATCTCGCTTAAGCGAGATCCCTCTCGCTTGGGCGAGTTGCCTGCTCGCTCAAAAATTGAGCGAGCCACCCGGGCGACTTTTCGTGCAAAAAACTTAGGCGAGCTCCCTGTTTCATCTCGCCTAGGCGAAATGGACTCGCTTGGGCGAGATTAACAGGTCTCGCCACTGTTCTTCGCTGTACCGCCATGTTTTCCGGCCAAACAACACATGCAAAGCACTCTCACACATCCAAACGACAGATCCAACCGTACAAACAACAAATAGCTCATAAACAGTTCAAAAAGGGACTCGAAACTAGAACCCTAACTTCCCGTACCTGGGATTCAAGCTAGCAAAACGCTCCGACAAGCCCTCGCTACCAAACGCACGAGCACCACAGCTTCAAGGAACGAACGGGAGAACAGGAGTAGGAGAAAACTTCGAACTGGCTCAACAATGGCAAGAACCTAGCCCTAGCAGAAGAGGTGTGGCGGCTGCAGCTCAAGGCAAGGACAAGGTTTCCTGAAAATGTAGGGTACCCTAGGTTTTAGGGCAGACCTAAGGGCTTACATGTTTGGGCCGGCCTTAGGCCCAACTACAAGGCTGAAAAGAAAAGAAAGAAAAATGGGCCTTACAATTACATATATACATATATTATTAATAATAATAATATTTATTATATACATAATTAATTATTACATATTATTATTAAGTATTATATTATATATGTTATTAATAATTATTATATTGTTATGTACCTGTTAATATAATATATATATATATATATATATATATATATATAATAATAATAATAATAATAATATATAATTTGTAATTGTAAGGTCCACTTATATTTTAACCCTAATATTTAAGGACTATCCCAAAATTAGTTGGGCCTAGGACTGGCCCATAAGGTGCCAATGCCTCTAAACCAGCTTAACACTCTCACTCTCTACTTACTTTCAGAAAATCAGCTTCTCAAACACTCTCCTTTCCTTCCAACAATGCTCTGTTAAGGTTTTGAGACTCATTCGATTTCAAGTGAGTTCGACCCATTCTTCCACCCACGTAAGTTATTTTCAGTTCATACTCTTCTTCTTTGGTTTGATTTTCGTGATTCTAGCTAGGGTGCATCATGATAACCCATTTGGAATCTATTTCCGCTATTTTTCCAGCTCCCAAATCTGTTCTCAAAACTGTGGTACTCGTAGCTTAAGTGTTAGGGCTTTTCTGCTAGTTTTTCCAGGTCTGGGAAGCTAGGGTTTTCTGTTTCTTGCGATTTTTTACTCGCTTTACTTTTGTTTCGTGTTTGTATGGACTGGTTGTCGTTGTGTTTGATTTGGAAAATGTTAAGGCATGATTTGATTCGAATGTTTGGATTACACGAGAGAACAATGGTGAGCACTGGTTTTCTCGTCCAAGCGAGCACGTCTCGCCTAGGCGAGACTAACAAAGGCTCGTCCAAGCTTCTTGTTCGAGTTGTCGCTTAAGCATCAAATCTTCGTTTTGAGCGAGGTATAGTCTCGCTCAAGCGAGGAGGGCTCGCCTAAGTGAGAAATGGCAGCAAGCCACTGTTCCCATTCCTCGAGCTCTCGGCTAGGCGAAGGGAGCTCGCCTGAGCGAGGGAAACCTCTCGCCTGAGTGAGACCCTTCAGCCTGAGCGAGAAGTAGGGTGAGCATGTGTTTAATTTTGTTTTCCCTCCATACTTGGATGTTTGCCATATGTTTGGATTGAGTAATCTTGTAAAGCATGAATTGGGTGAATATGTATGAGAAAAATGATTTATGGTCTGCGATGGATAAGTTCAACATGACCTTGGCATGTGACATGTATGGAATGGTTGGTTATGAAAAAGACATGGAATTGGCATGAGAAATAATTCTATATTGATTGAAGGAACATGATGTTAGTATGGTTAGGACGTAATTCCACAATAGTTTCGTAGTGGTGCATCATTGGTCAGGGCGTAATTCCATGAATCTCTAGGTGAGATCTCATAGTGGTGCCTCATTTGGTCAGGACGTAATTCCATGACCCCTGTTAGTGGGAGTTCATGGTGGTGCCTCATTTATATAATTTAGTAAGGATTCAAGGTAATGATTGCATCTCGACACTCTAAAGAGTCAATTACTCCCATGTAGAGCATACTGACTCAAGTGGTGAGAGTAACAGGAGGCCTGAAACACTTTAAGGCTAACCTTATGCATGGGGGATGAAACACGGTAACAATTAGCTTGGTAGAGGAGTAAAGGCCACCACAAGTGCAAGCATCCGCTGAATCCGACTAATTATATGTATCCGGATAAGTCGTGTTTTGAGTCTTAGTGTATTGGTTGCGAGTCATCACATGATCAGTTTATGTATGCATCTTGGTCTATGAAAATGTATGCAATTGTATGACAAAATCACTTTCTACTTTAGCTTACCCTTTCTGGTTGTTGTATGTTTTATGTGTGGTTTTCTCTTTTTGCGATGATCATCAATTTATTGATGTGAGCAGATGTGAGCAGATAATCATCAATTCATCTTGGAACAAATCCTGCTTGTTTGAGTTTTCTTTAGGGCTATAGCCCATGTATTGTCTACCGCTTGGGCAATTATTTTAAATATTGTTGACTCTTGAACTCTATTTTATATGGGCATCGTAGTGTGTCTCAGTATTTTACTTTTGGTACCTTGGATATTGTAAGGAGTAGTGTTTATACTCCATGACTATGCTCTTATATTATTCATCGTAATATTTCATTTAATTATTATCATTTAAATGGGACGATACAGTGATACTATATATATAAATATTTGAAGAAAAAAAATGTATATTATTACTAATATTTGAAATATATGGATAGCACATACAAGATGAGGTTAAAACCGTAAAAGTATTGTTTATAGTAGCAAATCTTTGCAGTTTATGAATGATGAATTTTGTACAGTGTAAAAGTATTGTATAAGTATTTGTTTATAGTAGCATATCATCTTTCGAAATACTTGAATTTAGTCATTTTAATTAAATTTTGTTAAGTTTATTTGACATTTCAAGCGTATTTTATAATAACATTAAAGCAAAGATGTGTCAAATAGTATAAACAAGTCAAATATAATCATGAGATGTGAAATGCATACAAAACATCAAATAAACCTAACAAGATTCGATTAAAATGACTAAATCCACATATTTCGAAAAATGAAGGACTAAATTCGTTCAAAGTTTCGAAATGTACTAATTCCAAAATTTGGACAAAAAACATATTTAACCCTTTCTTTAAAAATTAATAAAATCATCGATCCAAAGTTAAAAAAAAAATTAAAATTAAATTAATCAAATACAGTGACACGTCAAGTTTCGGATTAGGGGTACACCACATGGAGAGAGGTGTTCATCCTACGCTTTGTTTGATTGTGGGGTTGGGAGCAAGGTGAACATTTTATTTTAATTTTTTCCTTTGAAAACAAAACCAGGGAAAAATGAGAAGGAAGAGTGTAGGGAAACGTAGGGATGAGGCATGCGCAACTGCTCCTTCCCTCTTCGCCATTCCTTTGCTTTTGGCATCTCCCTCTCCTTTCACTCCTTTCTTTGATAATCTCTTCTTTCACGCCACTTTAACAGTTTCAATTTGTCTGATCTTAATCAGGATGAACATAACGCAACTGCGTTTGATAGTGAGAGTGACGATGTCAATTGCGTTCATCGCCGTCCCGAACCTGGACCCGAGTTTGTGGAGTCGTTGGACAGGAGCATCTGCGTATGCTGTGACGACAAACGCGAAGAGGGAGTTTTGGTTTGCAGCGAAAGGCTGTGCCCTGTCACTGTACATTCCAACTGTATCGGTTCCGAACCCAAATTCAATGATTCGGGTAACTTCTACTGCCCCTACTGTTGGTACAAGCGCGCCCTCGACACGTGCCAACAATTGAGAGAGAAATCCCTGGTCGCAAAGAAAGCTTTGTCACACTTCTTGGAGAGTGGTGCACGTGCAGATTCTGCTGTTGCACGTGCAGATTCTGCTGCTGAACGTGCGGGCCTGGTTCAGGATGGGATAAAATGTGTGGAGGAAACACAATATGAAGAGAATAATGATACAGATGAAGAAAAGGTGTCGGTGTCTGTGACGGTTAGTTCTGTGGGTGAGACCAATGATGAAGAACCCAATGTCGTTTCAGCAGAGAAAAGGAAGAACCAGAGGAAGGATCCTTCTGCAAGGAGGAAGGGTTTGTTACAACAAGAAGAGCATAAACATTGTAACACCAGAAGGAAAATTGATGGTAATGTAAAAGAGGAGGAAGTTACCAGCTCCAGGCGACCACAGAGGTCGATCGTGAAAGGGTGTGTCATTTTTCAAAACTGAAAAATCTGTTGATTTGTCGTGATTTTTAAATTCGGGGCCTACTGCCTTGATGCTGTTGTGAAAGTCAAAAACCACATAATATATGTTGTAGCTGCAATTGCTGTTTTGAAACCCTGGTACTATTCAGAGGTTTAAATTGCAGTAGTGGTTGTGTTGTAAGTTGCAGCCTTTGTCAGGCGACGCGAGGCTGTTGTGGCCAATGCACTCCTCAATTGCAGCAATTGATTGATTGAATGGATGTTTTATTGATTCATTGAAATTTATTTTTTCCACTGAGATGGAGACTTGCTGTCTCAAAGCAAAGTAAAAGCGTTAATGCAAATCTTTGGTCTGTTATTTCTTAATTGCAGAATGAATCGGACTTCACTGCCTGCAAAGCGCAAGAGATTACTTTGGACCGTTGAAGAAGAAAAGGTTCTGAAGGTATAAGTTTCATAAAAGTCAAGCTCTGACAATGTGAAATGGGTTAAAACTTCAAGCCAATGCTTTGATTTCAATATATACCTTAGTTGGCAGATATATATAATGTATCTCCATTTAAGTAGATGAGTCTTAGTTTGTGAGAAATAGACGTATTTGCATCCCATAATCAAGCCAAGAGCATACACGTAAACTGTGTTAGGTTGGGCTGAAAAAGGAAACCTGATTATCATATCTATTTAACAACCTTTGAGAATGGTTTTACAGAGGCTGTCCATCAATGTAAATGTTAGGATATTAGAAATTACTTAAGTTGGTTAGAATATTAATGAGCGAGTTAGTTATATATCAACAGGATGAAATATATAGATTGAAATTTGTTGCTATTGTAAGTTGAGTGGATAAATCCTTTGTGAAGTGGAAACCCTTGAAGAAGAAATTTCTGTCACATTTGTTGTTTTTTTCATCCTATTTGGTAAAAATGTTTCTTTTCTTTTTCTTTTTAATTCCTGGTTTCTAATATTAGTGAGAAAGAGGAGTGATCTAAGCCATCTAAAGGATTTGTAAATTAGTGAAACAAAGTTGCTGAGTGGACTTAGTGTATTTGAAGGTACGGGTGAAATGAACATGAGAGGGAATATTTGCGTCATGCTTGTTGCTGTGAGATTACAGGTGAATTAAGAGTCAACATGAGATAAGATATTTGGTTTGGCAGGTTTAGTTAAAATTCAATCAAGAATCATTCAGGGCTATGGTGGGATGTAATTTTTTTATTATGTCTACATACGAAATGGGATCCAAGTCGTATGGAAAAGTTAAAAGATATAAATGTAAAAGAGAGAAAGAAAGACAAGAACATGGGCTTGGTTGCATGAGTTACATCATAAACCCAATAGAACAATATGCTCCTCTAATTTGCTATCTGCAAATCTGAAAATAAATAAAATACTTGTATGGTTATGGTTGATTGTAATATTTTTGAAGACAGTTTCTTATTCTATCTTCTTCACATTTGGGGTCTAATTATGTCTTCAAAACATTACAACTAGCCCAACTATCATTGCTGAACACTTATCTGGAAATAGAATATTGAGGCAACTTTCAACATGTGCTTTTCTTTGTGCTTGTGTTTGCAATATGAGGATACAGTGTTCATGATAAGTTGCTATGTTGTTATGTCTATCTTTTTCATTATATCTGATTTAACGTCTCTTCTTCTTGATTGATATGAAATAATACTGCTTTAGTGTCATTGAAAACTGCTGTGGTGATGCCATGGCAGAAATTGGGTGACGGAGTTATAGCTTGCCACCAAAAAATGATAGTGGTGATGCTGGTTTTACTTGGTGGCCCATGGCCACTTTGGGTGTCAGAGTGGTCTGGCCAAGGTAGTTAAAATCAATATTATGGTTAGGATCATGAAAGACTTACAAAATCATAAATCATAGGATTGTAATTATGGTTGTCTCTTTCATTATTTTTGCAATACAATTATGTTTTTAATTTTTCTGTAAATTATCTTTATGAATTTATTGATTTCTATTTGGAGCTGTTTGCTAAGTTTCCTGCTTCCTAGTATGCATTTTATGTTTCTAAAAGTTTATTATGAACTTAAAAGTTGTAAAACTTATACATTGGACAAGGTATACAACATTAATCTAAGGTGTTTTAGCTGTTTTGGGCTTTTATTTGTCTATTATACTATTAGCTTTGGTTCTCACGTTAGAGTAAGGAGTACTAAAGTTCTTAATAGGCTTTTATTTGTCAATTAGACTATTAGCTTTGGTTCTCACATTGCAGGAAGGAGTATTAAAGTTCTCACAAGAAAATAAAAATATCCCTTGGAGGAAAATTTTGGAGTTTGGTTGTCGTGTATTTGACAAGACTCGAACTCCTATTGATCTCAAGGATAAATGGAAGAGCATTATCTCCAAGAAAGGTATAATTTTAAATTGTAGTTGTAGTTGATTTATAACAAGTGCTATTTAGGAAATTATTTCATTTCATGTTCTACGTTTTATGCTCTTGAGACTGACTTTTTAGCTGGCAAGCGTCTTTTAAACTATATGAGAGAATTCATAAAGATGGAATTCTTATATCATACCTTTACATGGTAAACCATATACATTCCTTTCGAACAATCTTCATTGGGGTTCTTGGGATATTGGGCAAATCTTTGAATGTTCTTTCAGTGGGATGCTATATAGAGTCCCTTGTTCAATCTCTGATTTGAAAGAACATTTAGGATACTGGGCATTAACAAAATATGCCCACAGTTTGAAAGTTTTAAAAGAATTAGAAGGGTCTAATGATCACCTAAGTAAGTACTTGGGGAATCCACCCTCAAAAACTAGTTGTTAAGAGGAACTTAGCCAACCCCATATTCCAGTGAGATTTAGACACCCCATAATACTCCAGTCCCTATCAAGGTTCCAAGTTATTTAGTTGGATAATGTGTCAGGTTGTTAGCATTTGAGGAGGTGGTTTACATGACAAAGACAAATTATATAGCTTGTGTGTGCCTTAGATTATGGGGGAGGTTCATTTTGGTTATTAGTAGTGTTATTGAAAAACTGCAACGGAGGCACCATGGTGGATTTTTGTAGCAGATTTCTTGTTGGCCACCGTCTATGGTGGTGGCAAATCGGGTTTCACATGGCAGCGCATAATGGCTACCATAGGTGTCTCAAAATGGTGGTTCAGGGTGGCCATGGCAGAAATAGTGATCCATTTGATGCACTCTGCTTAAAGAAAGAAGCCTTGGGTCAGTGTGACTTGACGTGAGGCATGTAAAAACTCTAATGTCTTCTTTCTTTGTTTTCTATTTCCAGGTTATACACCCGACCCAGCTAGTCCACTAATGATTTTTTGAAGTGTTTGGTAATACAACCAAGTTGAAACCCAAACAAAATATTTTAACCTTAACCCAATGTTGCTGCCACCACATGTAAGTTGTTTCACAACACTCAGTGGAAGCCATTCAGCTGTGAAGGCTTTCCTTCTCCCACTATTGTGCTTGCTTCATGCCACCATAGCCGTGTTGCTGTCCAACTACAACACCACCAGTGTTCTGCCGCTGCTCACTGTAACACCACTGATGTTGCTCCACAACCGTACAACAAAGTCCATTTATTTTTTCAACCCCTTTAACTTGATCACCTATTTTAAGTCTTGAACTTGGTGGTGTTTTATTTGGTTTTATTTTTATTTTGATTGCTAAACTTGCAATTATTATTAATTATGACTATTTTTCATTATTTGAGTTACAATTATATTTCTACATTTTAAAATTTTTTATATCTATATATTTTATTTTAATTGTCTGCTATGCTTATACCATAACTCATTATGGCTCTCCATATATTTTCATAAAGGATTTTTGTGTTGCCAATACTTTCATTATCCATTATTGATGACACTGGTTATTAGGCCTTTTGGTTGGATAGGGAAAGCACTTTGTGACGAACTTTTGTTCGAGGAGAGTGTGATGTGGGATAATTCTTTGAATATGAGGTCAAAGGTCCGCCTAAGGGAAATGAGATAAGATTATACTCAATTCTCTTCATTCTTGCATTGTATTTACATAGATATAGAAGCATGATCACATACATCCTCTATCACCATTGGGCTTAGGCTCAACACTATGGGGCTAGAGAGTGATCCTCTCTTTTATATGATCATTTTTTGTTTTTCCTCTATTTTGTATCTAAATTGGAGTGTATGTGAGGGATAATAGAGGGGAAACACAACTATAACTGAATAGCGTAGAAGTAGGAGGATAAGGGGTGGTAGTTGGTAGGTGTTATGATAACCAGTAGTGTCAACAGATCCGGATGATGGGGAAAAGGGACCCAATTCAGGCAGAAGGAGCAAATACAGTTAGGAAACCATCGTGGAGAATGAGGGAAAAAAGTGTGATGGGTGTGAGAGGGGTCTGGAAGTTTTGATGAATATTTGTTCCTTCTGATATTTCAAATTTCCTCTTTATACTTTGCTACATTTATTAGGCACCTAGAAACTGTGATGAAAGAACAAGACAGAAAAGAAGCAAAGATAAACCCACAAGCTGACTTATTCACTATTAGCTATAAGACAACAAAGTTTACAAAGGAAATAGCTTCTTCTCACATAGGGTATTCCTTGTTAGAACCGTCGCAGACTATTAATACCAAAAGAAGACTCCCTCACACCACTCAAAAGGAAACTATTTATAGATTTTCTCAGAAATTCTCTCCCCTAAAACAACTAAGTGCATAACTCCCTTTTATGTTTAAATTTCCTTTTATAACACCTATACCACTCTTTCTCATTATTTCCCTGCCTATCATTGCCTAACATTACCCATTGTTCCCAAGGTTGAATTCTAAAAACTAATCTTTAATGATAGAAGCATCTTCCCACAAGGCTGCTTCAGACCTGCCCTCTTGCCATTGCACCAACGCTTCTTGTGGTGGCTTTTGTGCTTATACTTCCACAACTATCTGCCATGCTTCACATCTTCTAAATTTAAAGTTTAAAACCCCTCAAGATCATAATCAATGTGATGTGTTGTTCTTGATTGGTGACTATGTCTTTGTTAAGCTTTAGTCATTGTTGAGATGTAATATTTTATTTATCATGTATGGGATCCCTTCTTTAGGGTTAGGGTTAGGACTGGGCCTTGACTTTTTGTATTCTGCTTATTATTTTCTTATATAAACAGTAGTAAAACAGTAATAGTGATAAGTTTTTTCACTGTTTCATTTATCTAAAATCTCTTCAAGATGGTATCAGAGCCAGAACATGAGTCTGGTTCATCTTCACTGTTTGTCACAGTGACTGTCATCGTCCGCCGTCTCCCGCAACTGTCCGCCGTCGTCCGCTGCACCGTCCGCCGTTGCCGCCGTTGCTGCCGGCGTGTATACTCCGGCGAAGTCAGGGTTAGGTGCGCCTCGAGGAGCGCAACCCATCCCTGCAAGTCACGTCACCGGAAACCTCTGCACACGCCGCCACGCTCCGCTTCTCTCCGGCGACCTTCAAGCGCGTGTACACCACGCGTCGCCTTCTCGGCGCCAGAATCGCGCCGCGCCACCGTCGTTCGTCTCGCTGGAGCCTCCTGGTCTTATATCTACTCTTGGTTCTCTGTTTCGGTGACCATATCTTGAACCTAGGGTTTCTTCTCAAAAGTTAAGTTTTTTTTTTAATGGCTTCTACGGGTGGAATGTCTCCCTCTCTATCAGCTACTCCTATTATTACCT
>Ga0214544_1008655_pt1 | contig 16719 bp, 4 predicted proteins | sample CNSS3metaG_FD_160074 | JGI IMG/M metagenome (GOLD analysis project Ga0214544, IMG submission 160074) | Root nodule microbial communities from cowpea collected in UCLA plant growth center, Los Angeles, California, USA - CNSS3 | ecosystem: Host-associated > Plants > Roots > Nodule | place: USA...
AATAAAGATGAGACAGTACGAATGGATTATAGCGAGACAAGTTTGAAATTTCCTGCGCTTGGGAATTTATTGAAATGTCTGATTTTCTTAAAGTATATTTTGTGAAAAATCAGTTTTATCTAGTAATATCCATCTGGGGTGTTACATCAGCACAACTGGTAGCATCTGCTGGTGAGCCAGAGGTGTTAAAGGTCAGGTTAGGGGTTCGATTCCCACTGGCAACAACCCACCCAGTATGAATGGACGGAGAAGGGTGATGGGTTGGGGTGTATTGGGTTGCAGACCTAACACAACCGGTTTGAGGATGGCAGGTGGGATGCCTGGTAAGCCCAAGAGGATCCGGGGGTGTTACAGTTTGTATTTGATTTAGAAATAAATAAAAAAAAGGAAAACAAGTATGTAAATACTAAGTTTTTAAAATGCCATTGACTTATCCTTTCATGATGTAGTTAAAATAAAAGTATGTTAAATAAAAGTTAGTTAAAATGTCAATGACTTATCCTTTTATGATGTAGTTGAAATAAAATTATGTTAAACAAAAGTTATAGTTAAAATATCAATGACTTGTCCTTTTATGATGTAGGTCCTTTAAGTTCCAGAAAAAATTCTATTCAAAAGGAAGAAGATGATGTGATCCCAATTCAAGAAGAACCTATGATACAAAGAGAGAATTACAAGAAGAATGCATAAGACATGAAAAAAATTCTTTTAATATATGTCTTGTAATTTTCTTGTACATTAAAATATAAGATATTATTTTCTTTCTTTAGAAAAAAAAATCAAGACATTAAGTTTGGGCATAAAGACAATTCTTGAAAACCAAGACCTCAATTGGATAGACATGTGTACCATCCAAACAAGGCATACTCTTCATATTCCATGTAAGGACCTCATTTGGAAATTAGAAACACCAACCATGAAAGTCTTAAACCTTCCATTTTCTTAGCTTGCCTATATAAACCTGCAAATTACGTTTGTAACATAAATTTCAAATTGAATTGAAGATTGTTGTGAATTTGTCTCTTTGTTTGTGAGTTCAAGAGGTTAGTTCCTCCTTTCTAGAATCATATCTTGAGTTTTTCAAATTTAAGTGGTGATTTTCCTTCTTGTACTTATCTTTCAATTTTGAAAGGGACACATTTTATTACTCCCTTCTCTTCCATATTTTTTATGCCTTTGTTTGTTCCTATAATCAAACCTTCACACTTGATTGATTTCATTCTTAGTAAAGAGATTCCAAGAACTTGGTGTGTTCTTGTTTCATAATGTTTTCTTACATGGCCGAAACATTTTCTTGAAAAATCATGAATTTAGCTCAATTTCTTTCATGGATTTGATTTTTTTTTAATATTTCTCTTGAATAATAACCTTGTAAACAACAAATCAATCGAAGAAAATTCATCTTAACATCATGTCAATTGTTTTGATCTAATGGATTTAAAATTTAAGTAAGAGCTACATGGGTTTTGTTCTTTCCAACATGTTTGATCTATCCAACTCCTTAATCACAAGGTGGAATCTTATTAGTTTTGTTAAGGCTAAACAAGTTTTTCTATTACAAGATGCATGTTACAATAATAAAAAACCAAACATTTTTTGGTACATCAATATCTCTATGTATTGTGAATTAAGTATAAGATAAAGCTTATTCAGGCACATTTGTAGCTTAAGTAAATATCATGAAGTATGATCAAGCATGACAAAGATAAGATGCAAGTAGTGATAAAACTCTATAAGCAGAAGACTTTTGGTCAAACAAATATCTTGACATAATTCAATGACTAGTTATGTCTTCATCTAAACTTGTACAAATATTAGATAGAGTCACACTAGACTTATATCTTCATTATTTTTATCTCTCCACACCTAACTCAAGCACAAAATTGTTTGAATTTCTCCATCACCGAGTCTTTTTTGTCATCAAACCTATAAATTCCTTGAAGAATTATCAAAGGTAACAAAATAAAGTACATCATTGAAGGATCTTACGTTTAAAACTACTTATGACAACGGTTAGATATAACATTACATTAAACAATTACGCCAATAAACTTAGTACACTATTTAGTGCAAATATATTCATTTTATCAAATATGAGTTCCTCAAATTGTAGAAGAAAAAATTTCACAAAATATATAACTCATTGAATGATAACATTGACAAAGAAAAACTTATCCTTCTTTACGTTAAGATTGTCAATTCCTTTGTCATGATCTAATAACATTAATTATTTATAGTTATACAAGTATAAGTGATTCGTTAATAAATTTAGACTACTAATGAAAAATTATGAATTTAATACTACGAAACAGGTTTAGTCCATTAAAGATAATAAAATCCTAACATATTGAATATACAAAAATAAATCAAAGAAAATGTGATTTCATCGAAAAAATTCATAACATCATGTTGTTATAAGGATCACACATTCCTTAAATTATCTCAATATATGATGTAATTTTTTTTTTATGTAATAAAGAAATGGAAGAAAACATAGAAAACGGAAAACTTACTTAAGTATATGAATATATTTTCTCATGTAAAAAGAAATAATGAAATGAAAGTAATAAAACGACATTAGAAAAATGATAAGAGAAGCAAAAGTGAATGTAGGAAAATTTTAGAAATCAAATACTTAATAGAAATATTGATTCAAATGGGCAATTGTTCACTTATATTTATTGCATTAACATATATTAAATTGTTAATGAAAAAATATTTTGAAGAATTATTGCTTGATGCTCTTTTATTATTTTCCCTTGTGTGTGATTAATGATTTTCTATTTAATTAATTATATTAATGACAAAATCATGCAAACAATAAAAATGTTGTGTAACCAACCAAGTGTGTACTAAACATATTACACTTGTTATAATACTTATAAATGTACAATGATATATTTTTAATGATTATCAAAATAAAATATTACTAAATAACTTTTTCTGTAAATATCATCAAACTAAATAAATGCCAAGAAGTTATTAATATGAATAATACTGTACTTAATTTTCTTAAACAAGATTTCAAATTTGAGCCTTGTAACTATAGAAAGAAAAACACGGTTGAGAGGGGAGATTATGTTAAGAATATCCAACAAAAACAATTTTCTATGAAGATTTGTAAATCACAAAACCTACCTATAGTAAGAATATTAAAAGAAATAATTTATATTTCAAAAATAATTCCAAAAGTGAATTAAATTTTCGAAAATCTTACCAAAAGTGAAAATTCTCGAATCCACTGATTTGTTTCTCTTCTAAGATTATGACACCTTGTCTTTAAAAAAAAAAGTATAAACAATCCATTTTAATTTAATTGAATGAGGAAAATAAGGGAATTTAAAAAACTATTAAAGTTTGAAAACTCAAAAAGTAATTTCTTTATTCCTTAAAAAATAAAAAGCACATCTATATTATGAGTGTTATATTGGATAAAGTTTTCATTCCTTTCCTATATGTGGTATTACCCAACTCTACAAAACCAATGGGCTAACTAAACATTTGAAAGAATTAATTCCATTTGTAAACCATTTTGAAATTAATATTATTTGACGACTCTGCTGTTTATGTTGTACACGCAATACAAAAAATAATTAATTGTGTATGGTGATAAAAATAATTTCATGAACATGAGAAAAAGTTAATTACGAGAGATAAAATATTAAGACACAATATTTAAATTTAATGTAGGTTTTAAAATCAAAGAGTGTCAATCAACAAAAACGATAAATTTAGTGTGATCTTCTTTTGGATTGAGAAAACCTCAATTTTTGGTTCATCTCCTCAATCCTTCTCTCTCTTTCAAAATGAAGTTTCTTCTCCATTTTCCTCTTCTCAAAGGGAACATTGGATCAAAACAAAAACAAACAATGTCACAAAAAGTCACAATACTAGTATTCTCATCCTTGTTCGTATTCCTTCTCACCACAATCTCTTATTCTTTGCTTAGTTACGATTCATTATGGAAGATCAACGAATTCACGGGGCTATCTAATGATTATGGTTTGAAGAATAATGAGACACAGAGTCTGCAGAATGAGACAGAAAGTTTGAAAAACCAGACATGTTTTAGGAATGAGACAGAAAGTTTGAAGAATTTGAGAGATAGGTTGAGGGATGAGGCAGAAAAAAGGGCATCAAAAGCTTTGGAGAAGTGTGAGATTTTCAGTGGGGAATGGGTGCCAAATCCTGAAGCACCATACTACACAAACACAACATGTTGGGAAATTCATGAACACCAGAATTGCATGAAGTATGGAAGACCAGATTCTGAGTTCATGAAGTGGAGATGGAAGCCAAATGAGTGTGAACTTCCCATTTTCAACCCTTTTCAGTTTCTTGAAATTATGAGAGGAAAATCAATGGCTTTTGTTGGAGACTCCATTGGCAGAAATCACATGCAGTCCATGATTTGTCTTCTATCTAGGGTTAGTCTCTTTCTTCTTCTTCTTCTTCTTCTATCTTTTCTCAATCTTCAGCTTCTAAAATCATGGTTCCTCAGTTATTATTACCATAATTATCTTATCTTAATTTTGCTCCTTCATTTTCGATGTCAATTCTACTTGTCTTTTTTTCTTTCTCTTTTGTTTATGTTTATATATAGTAATGCATCTGAACATGTCAACTTATGTTTTTCTTCACTCATAATATAAATACTTGCATATAACCTAATGAAGAATTTTCATATATAATTAACTTTTATACTTTTTTATTTTATTTTAGTTAATGGTTTACGCACAGGCTTTAGCCGGCAAGTGAAAAAAAAAAAATTAGTTGATACTAGTTAAATTTTTTTAATGGCATTAATTTAATTATTAAGGAAAGGTGCATGACAACCAATGAGTTCAATGGTTGTTGAATATTTGACTAGGGGGCAAAGAAAGTGAGAAGTGTCTATATTTTTTTTATAGTATTTTAATAAATTTCAACTTCAACTTGTTAATATAATATTTATCTAAAAATATAGAAAATAGTGTTGCATGTATAAAATTTGTTTTTATCTGCTTCGTTGTTACTTGTTATTAAATCATACATTTTTGTGTGGTCACTAAATTTAGTTAGATGATTAGTCGTATAGTTATCAACATGTTATAATTTTAGCTTAAAACAAATCTATAGATATGAATAGTTAATATATACAACTCTTATAATATTTATATATTTAAAAATAGACACATGTAACATTATTAGAAATATTTTTTTTAAAATTGAATTCTAATAAAAGTTATCATTCTTAAATTAAATTTTAAAAGGTATTATTTGTAAATTACAACTATTGAACTATTTAAGATATATAATGGTTGAATATGTAACAGGTATTAATAAAATAACAATAATAATTATATAATTTAAAAATAATATTAAATAAATATAGTATCATAATTTCAAAACATTAAAACTATTACCATGTATACCTTGTATTTCAACTAGTTAAATATAATAGAAACAAAAGTGACTAGAAACATTATTAAATTTTTTTATTAAAGCTATGGAAAAAAATGCATACAGTCATAAAATTAACTTTTTCTTATTAATGTTTATTATGTTATAATTATATAATAAGAGTATTTTGAATCTTTTAAGACAACTACTTTGTTGTTAGTAGTGTTCTAAAATCAATAAAGTTGGTTGTGTTTATCAATATTGTGTACTTTTGGTAACTATTTTTGGTGTTTAATTAGATGATTTTATCTTCTAGTAAATACAAATAGTTTTTTATTTACTAAAATAAGCAGTTTATACCATTATAAAAAGATGCTATACTTTTTGTGATTGCTTTTTATATCATTTTTTAATTACACAATTTTACCTTTAATAAATAAAAAACATTGTTTATTTAATAAAGTAAATAATTAAAGATTTTCTTTATTAAAAAGAATTACATAACTTTTCCAATTAAAAACTATTATTTTAATAATTTCTAATATCTTTATACAAAAGCGTATATTTTTAAAACTGTTATTTTGAGGCAATAAAAATGTTGATACACATATATCATATTAAAATAATGTGAATCAAAAAACTGCCGCAAAAGGAAGTTTTATTATTAATGGCTACACATTATATTTCATTTATTTTTAAAATATTTATAATAAAGTTAAAATCTAATCAAATGTAAGTTTAGAACCGTTCTGTTTTCTGGTTAAAGGATTAGTTTTAGCAACCAGTTAATAAATATGTTAACAATATGCATTTAGGCTTAGCTGCATGTTTTTTTTTTTCCTCTAACATGTAGTAATTATACAATTTAGTTACTTAGTCCAATTTTATCAATTTGGTTCTATGAATAAGCCGATGTATGATGTTAATTCTTTATATTCCAATTATATCTTAATTGGATCTGAGTGTCATTTTAGTAATATTCCATTATAATACATTGATTATGTAATGTGGAGAACCAAAACCTCATGAGTATGTGAACATCTAATTGGCACCCTTATAACCTTAAAACCTAAAGTCATTTGTATATCATAATTGAAACAGTTCAGTGTTGGGATATTTAGAAAACCAAAATTGCAATTATGGCAACATTGTATTGTATTAAAAAATATATACAAACAATTACATTCAAATATTATATATATATATATATATATATATATATATATATATATTTTATTTTTTTTATCTTTCAATACTTAGATAGTTTGAAATTTGGAAATTAGAGCTACTGCGAAAAGAACTGAAATTTATTTCTCCTTACATTTTTTTAATCAGTAAAAAAGCAAATATATTGAATAAGGACAACTGAATTATCCTACCCATACATAATTAAAGTAATATATATAAAAAAAATATGATAGCAATATATCTCTCATTTAGATGATGCCGAAAAAAACATTATGATAATAATAATTTCATTGAAGACTAAACTTTACATTGTAATTTGTTTTTTATAACAATCCCAAAAACATCTATTAAAAGAATCTTCCATTATAATTCGTTTTTTATAAAAATCCCAAAAACATCTATCAAAAAATCATCCATGCATATATATATATATATATATATATATATATATATATATATATATATATATATATATATATATATATATATATATTTATTTTTGAATGAAGCATACTCTCAATTCTTTATTTTCTATAACATTTCCCCTTCTTACATAAATATAATAAGCTTTTAGTTTAACTTAAATGTGAAACTCTATTTTTGTATGTGATTTATTTCTGTACAACTAATTTTTTTAAGTCTTACTTTACTCTTTTTTTCTAGTTTTTCTCATCAGGATTCATAAAATAAACTTCTATGTCTGCATAACATTAAGATATACAGAAATTAAAAAAAATAAAAAATAGGTTAATCTTAATCTTGTGCACTTTTCAGGCAGAGTGGCCCATAGATGTATCATACACAGATGATTTTTCCTTCAAAAGATGGCAGTACTCAAACTACAACTTCACAATGGCTACATTCTGGTCACCCTATCTAGTTAGGGCTGAAAATGTTGATTCAAAGGGTGATCTCATCAACATTTATCTGGACGAGTTTGATGAGAAATGGACGGCAGAGATTAAAGAGTTTGACTACGTGATTATCAATGGAGGACAGTGGTTCTTGAGGCCAATAGTGTTCTATGAGAAGAAAAAAATTGTTGGATGCCAATATTGCCCCTGGGAAAATGTGACTCATTTGAGATGGCACAGTGGGTATAGGAAGGCTTTTAGGACTGCATATAAAGCCATCATCAATTTAGGAAACTCCAAGGTTGTAACGATTCTTAGAACGTATGCACCATCTCATTTTGAGAATGGGGTGTGGGATAAAGGTGGGAATTGCATAAGAACTACGCCATTTAAGAGTAGTGAAACAAGGTTGGAGGGTTACAATCTTGAGTTACACACAATACAGGTGCAGGAGTTCAAACGTGCTGAGAAAAAAGGTGTGAAGAGAGGTTTGAAATTCATGTTACTTGACACCACACAGGCTATGTTACTGAGGCCAGATGGTCACCCCAATAACTATGGCCACTCGCCACACCAGAACTTAACTAATGATTGTGTGCATTGGGGCTTGCCAGGACCTATAGACACTTTGGCTGATTTTCTATTAGAAACGTTGAGAAGGGAAGGTCTTTCATCTGTTCCTAAAAAAGACTTCATCTAAAGACAAAATTCTTAATTAGATTTACCATTTAATATTTTTCTGTAATTTAATGTATAATCACAGGTTCTATAGACTCAGTAGTGATTTTCTACTAGAAATGTTGAAAATGGAAGTTGTTATCTCTCAGGTAAAACGAGACTTCATTTGTAAACAAATTTGATTGTTAGATCTACCAATTTTCTTCACATGTCTCGTTTTTCTGGCAAATTACCATTTGCAATTTTTGTCTTACAATTATCATCAACTTTTTCTATAAGTGAGAGCTAACACCTTCCTTCCATTTTCAACATTTCTAATAGAAAATCAATTCAGGAGTCTATAGGCCTGCACCAATGTCCAATTTATTTGTACTATATATGTTGTTATCATAGTATTACTCAAGGGAACCCTGTGTTAAGCCAAATTCTCTATGCTAAAAGGAAAGCAATAACATCCCAAAAACTATGGTGGCCACAGAAAACACAAGCACTGTTGCCTTTTATGTCCACTAACTTTCACTGAGACGCGACTTGCACAAGCTAAGGCACTCAGTTTCTTCATTCAGGAGGACACACTACAGAGTAAGGAAGCATCATGAAATCAAGGGAAAAAAGTTGTCAAAATCCACATTACAGTCAACACCTCTCCCTATTGATTCTACACTTTGATTGGATTTAGTATTGGTTTACAAAGTCACTCACATAAAAGATAGGGCCTGTTCAAATCAGAGAAAAGAATTCTCACACCCGCTTGCATGGAAAAACAAAAGAAAACATGTAGATGTGCAAGTTCTATGGGTAGATAATGATTATCTACAATGTAACTGAGTGAAATGAAGAGCGGGTTTCGATTACTGAAAACAGTACTGACAACACACTTTATCAGTGTTTTTAATATACTATCTTCTATTGATTAAAATTCACCTATTATAGAAGATAATATGTCAGAGATCTTTGAAAGAATGGATTCAGACTTAATTCAACTTTATAAAACTGATATGTAAAATAAGTTTTATGTCCAATTATGTATTATAACTCAATCATAGATTTAATCGATATGATATCTTCTCACACCAGGAATCAGATATCTTAATATTTGTGGCTAATGGGAGACTCCATAATAGACTCAACAAATCTCACTCAGAGGCACTCTATATGTTCTAGGTTTGCAACCAACAATCTATTATAATTTATAATTTGATCCTGATTCTAGTCTATATGAAATCTACAACACGAATGTTATAAGCATTCCCCTAAAATCTAATATTGACTTGCAGATTGAGAGGTAACTGACATGAAATTCCAGATAAATACCAGAACAAAAAAGATGAAGTCGCTCAAGCATTTTGCCAAACATGTAGCACGCAAAAATAAAACAAAGAGAAACAACACATGTAACCCACACTTAAACATATCAACAATCGTATCAAAACAAATACATAAAAAGAAATTCATGGAACATAAACAAATATACAGCTGATAACATGAGTTTACATAAATCGTAATATTCAAACTCTTCATAAAATGAAATGATTGCAAAAATGAAAGTTTTCACATAAAATTAATACAAATTACCCAATTGAACTCTCTTATAATTGTGATTCTAACTTTCTTCAAAATTTCCTTCTCTTTTAGATAAAAGTTCTCTTCCACTCTTTTGGTGCTCTTCTTACATTGTCTCTAGTACTTTCCCTTTCTTCTTTTGCTAATGTGTATTTTGTTTAATCAAGTTCTTCAAAGTTTGTACTTCATTAATAAATTGATGATTCTAATTTCACTTATTTAACTAAACTGAATTAAAAATATGACTTTCACATGCAATAAAAATTATTAAACTTCATATTTTTTACTTGTTTATAACTTAATTAATTTTATAATTATGAAAACTTTCTTCTATTATTTTTTAACTTCTTTTTAATATAACTTGTACACCATTTTAATCAAAAATAATTACTTAAGATTTTAATTAAATTGACATCCATTCCTCAGTAATCATGTTTCCTAAGTATAAATATATAAACAGAATACAATCAAGCATAGGAAACAAACCAAAACTCATATAAACAAGAAAATCTATATTTAGATAAATCAAATCTACTTTTATAATATTTAAAACTTAGTTTTATACTAATCTACATGTATTAAGAAATTATACCTTTATTATATAAATAGATGAAAGGTAATTCTTATAATAAAATAAAGGAAATAAAAATTATTTTCACTAACAAATATATTTGGATTTATAAGGAAAAAAACATATTTGTAGTATAATATCACTTAATGCAATAATAAATAAAAAGCTTTATTACCTACTTTCTTTCATATTTTGTTTTCTGATATTATAACTTTTTTAAGAAAAAAAAAACTTGTATATACACATGTTAAATTAAAAATTATGTAATTATTATTAATATTATATGTATCATTAGAAAAATAAAATAATTATAATAAGATAATAATTAATTAATAAAATATTAAGGGTTAAGTATGTTTTTAGTGCCTGAACTTTGACCCAAAATTGGAATTCGTCCCTGGTCGAAACTTTGATAAATTTTGGTCCCTAAACTTTAAAAATGAATGAATATAGTCCTTTTAATCAAATTTTGTTAACTTTTTTTTAGGTTTCGAATACATTTTTCAGTAAATATTGAGCCGAGAATGTGTCAAACGGCATAAACAACCTTAATATTTACTGAGAAATGCGTTCGAAACCTAAAAAAAAGTTAACAAAATTGGGTTAAAAGGACTATATTTATTCATTTTTAAAGTTTAAGGACCGAAATTTATCAAAGTTTCGACCAGGGACGAATTCCAATTTTGAAGCAAAGTTCAGGGACTAAAAACATACTTAACCCAAATATTAATGAGTGATAAGTGACATCTCTCCTATTCAATTCATTATTTTAAAACGGAAAAGGTAAGAACCGTTTAAGAGCAAATTATGGATACAATACAACTTTATAATTATGTATTATTGTTAACTTAAACAAATCCTTAAACTTTCTCTCGTGTTATATGATTATTTAATGAGTTATCAGAAGTTGTAAATGGAATTACCAAAAATTTGCAACCGAAAAACGAGTATATGAATGTGGCTATAAAACTTATAAAAGGCTTAATTAAGTACTTAAAATCAAATAACCTCATTTTGCATATACTACTATTACTGGAAAGTTTATATATATATATATATATATGAAATGGATATATAATGTAAATTCATAAAAGAAAAACATAAAAATTAGTAAGAAAAGAAATACAATGATGAAAATATAGTTTAACATACCCATCAATCTTGATATCATTAAAGAGACTCTTAAAATATATTATTTTTAATATATTAGATAAAACTCGTAAGAGAATATTTGAGCAATATAAAACACACAAGATATTTTTTAATTTTTTTTATTAGCGCGGAAAGACTTAAATAACTTTTTATCAAGATTTAAATTAATGAGAGCATTGATAGAAATAATATTAAATATTTGTAATAAATAAATGTTTTGTAAGCAGATTTTATTTTATTATAAATTTAAAATAAAATATTTTTCATTTGAAAAGAAAAGTTATTAATTTTGTAATAGATATCTAGTAAGTCCAACAAGCTAGACGCACACATATTGAAAAACTAATAGATATCTAATTTTTATTACTTATCTTGTTCCAATTATTGTTTACTTTCGTATTCCATAACTAATTTATTTTGTTCATAAAATCTTAGTAAATTCCTCATCAATGAATGTTGTTGTTTTCTCTAATCATGTGTAATCTTTAAAATGTTTATTAATTATGATTTGCCTCTAGTTTACTTCAACTTTGTTTGATTGAGTCATATGCTCATGTCATTTTTTTTAAAAGTCTTCCTTTTTTTTTTTAGTTCTTAATTTTTTTAAGTCTTCTTTCTTCTTCTTTTTTTCTAGTTTTTTAAACATTTTTTTAAAGAGAAATGTTCTATAATGTGTCAATTTGATGTTGTTTATATAACGTCATTTAATTTTTCTAACATAATTAATTTAATTATTATTAATTGTTATATGGTACTTAAATCTTTATGTTACATATATGTATGTATGTTACTATTTTACATAAAATAATTTGCCTTAAGAATATAATTACATGCATGTATGTTACAATTTTATATCAAATAATTTGCAATACATCATATATTTTACATCCTACATTTTTCTAATATTAGGAAGAGAAGGAAAATTATTTATTTTTCCTTCCTTCTCTTCTATGTACTTATTACTAATCTTTGGGCAATAAGAAGAAAAAGTTCATGAGAGGATGACATGAACCATTGGAGACATAAAAATAAGTGACTATTATGGGTCATTACATAAAAACAAGTGACAACTAAAAAGTTATCGAATTGTTGACCATGTTTGTTTATCATGCATCTCTTGAAAAAAAATGGTTATGATGTCCACAAAAAATAGGTTTGGCACGTTCGACATATTCGTCTAATTAAAGTGATATTTTGAAATTATGTTTTTACAACAATAAAACATGGAAGTGAGATAAATATCACGTAAAATCACAACATATCAAAATAAGATAAAAAAAAAAACACTTTTAAATCCACATACTTTATTACTCTTTTGGTTATTTTATTTGTCAACTAATGTTAGTCCTCATTTTCTTAAATTTAGTCCTCAGTTTCTTAAAAATGATTCAATAGTTTGATCAGACGGTGTTAACGTCAACGTCACATGTCAATTTCTGGTTTTTTTGAATTTTTTGAATTGTTTTGAATTTTTAATTTTTTACACGTGTCACTTTACAGTTGTGTCACATGTCAAAATGATTCAATTTGATCCCTGTATTTGTTTTTAGTTTCAATTTAGTCTCACTTTTTGTAAAAATGAAGCAATATTGTCCTTGCTTAAATTGACACTCAATTTACTTTTTTATAAATCTTATGGTGATATTCCTACTAAAATTAACGTGTTTATTAAATATTTCTAGAAATATTTTAAATTAACTTTAAATTCTATACAAAACATTAAACTTTGGTTTTGTTTTGAACTTGAAATTTAATTCCTAAAATTATGTGTGACAAGTTATTTGATTTTTAATCTTCACTAAGTTTGTATAATATGATGTACTTGATACCTTCATATATGATGACAAAATTGTTAATCGTTGAAATTAAGTTTAGGGTTTAACTTTGTTTAATAATAAAACTAAAAATAAAACTTGCTTAAAAATATTTAATAAAAATGTCAATTTTAGTAAGAATATCATCATAAGATTTATACAAAAACTAGATTGAGTGTCAATTTAATAGGGACAATATTGCTTCATCTTTACAAAAATTGGGACTAAATTGAAACTAAAAACAAATATATGAACCAAATTGAATCATTTTGACATGTGACACAATTGTGAAGTGAGGCGTGTAAAAAATTTTAAAAATTAAAAAAATATTCAAAAAACAATCAAAAAATTCAAAACAAATTCAAAAAAATCAGAGATTGACATGTGAACTTTAACACCGTTTGGTCAAAATTAACGGCACAGACCAAATTGAATCATTTTTACAAAAACAAGGACCAAATTGAGATAACAAAAAATTGGAGGACCAATTTGGCATTACTTGACAAATATAAGGAGCAAAAGAGTAATTTAACCTTTTTTTATCATACTTTATAAATATTTGAATTAATTTTGTAGTGACTAATCCTAAAAATGAGTTTCATCATGACCGGTAGAGTAACCCAACAATATCTCTTTTTGAGTAAAACTCACTCATTTACAACTCCATGGTCATACCTCCAATAACAAATAACTCCAGATAAATATAAAATAAATAAATAAGATTAGTATGTAACTAAATATAAATATAAATTAAATAAATAAAACTCGTATATAATTATTAGTAAATATAAATTAAATAAATAAAATAATTACGTACAGAAAAATAAATATAAATATATCATTGCGTAACAAAATACAAATATAAATAAATAAATAAAATAACGAGGGTACCTCAATAAATATAAAAATAAAATAAATATGAATAGATAAATAAATAAATCTAAGTCTCTTTTTCTTACCTTAGTAACTATAGAGAAATAACTTTAACTTTTGAATTCTCTTTCATGTTCTTTTTCCATTGATTTGTCCCTATTTATATCAACATTCATTCTTTATTCATGTTTTATTTTATTTTATTTTCTTACTTACTTTTTTACTATTTTAGCATTAAATATAGGTGTGGTCAAATGGACTAGTTTGATCCGTTTTGACCTGATCCCTCATCAATCCCTCTAGAATGGGTTGAGCTGGTACATCATTTTTTTTAATCTGTTTTTAATTTTTAATTTTTAAAATTTGTTTATCTACATTAAAAGAATAAATAAAATATTTTCTTAATTTTTAATTAATTTGTTAATATTTTTAATTAGATAAATTAAAATAATTATTATATTTTCATGTTAAATTATTCTATTATAACTAATAATAGGACTTTAAATGTAAGTGTTAATGATTTAAATTATAATATTATTATATATTTACACCTTTAAAAAATATATTATAGAAAATTTAATCTTTTAAATTATTTTATTTTAATTTTTAATTAAAAAAATGAGTGAACAGATCAGACCAAATTGACCAAATAAAATTTCCAACCTAACCCATTTTATTTTTGACGGTTTGATGGACCGGCCAATCGGTCCAACCCATTTTATCATCCCTAATTTAATGTAAATATTTTTTTTTTATCTTTTAGCATAAATAAGGTTTATATGTACATCTATACATAGAGATAAGTAATTTATTTTCCTTTTAAACAAATCTATACAATTATAATATATATATATATATAGTATAATAATAAATAAATATTTATTTGTAATACTTAACTATTTAAATTATTTTATTTTCATAATAATAATACGATTGTTAACACTTAATTTTGTAACTAATTATATATATATATATATATATATATATATAATTCAACTATGTTAATTAGGGTGAATACAAACATAACACAATAGCAGTTTAAATTCTAACAAAAGGACTAAAGGTGCTTCTTATTTAACTAATATTATCTAGTCTTCAAAGTTTTGTCTCAAATTTAGAGTTACTAGTTCCGTCTGCACCTACTACTACTCACATATAATCATATGATTATCGCATAGAAAAGAAAAAAAAAACACACCAACAAAAAATACTAGGGTAAGCTAATGGATTTAAAGAAAAATAAGGAAAAGATAATTTATAAATGAAGAAGGGATGTAAAATTTATAAGTCTGCATTCATGAAATCAATAATTCTTCCTCATTTCTCCATTTATCTACTTCTGAATTACTCATTCAATGACCATTCTCTTTACAGTCCAACATAAAAGCTCACAAAATTCGCAATCATTCAACATGGACTATCCAACGTCAAACCACACTACTCTATCCAAACATCTCAGTTAAAAAAACTTAGTCCCAAACAATTCACACTCATCGAATTATATACTAGGTACCAATTCACATGACTCAACCCAATGGATCAGACAACTATTAGTCCAATGCTCAAACAACAAAAAATAATTCTAGACTTTGCTTCTGAAAGACTAATTTGTTGAATGGACTCATGAAATTTTGCATTTGTCATGTTTGCTACCAAATCCTTTAATTAATTAATGTTACACCACTTAGGACCAATATCCCCAAACCAAGCCATGACAGGGTTAACTCCAGCTTCCTAAGCAATGACGGAACTTGAACAAAAATTTTAGGGGGGACAAATTATATTTGTTATATGTAAATTATTTTTCCTAGTTAAAAAAAAATTAATTTCCTCACATCATTTCTCTGTTCAAAACAATAATATATGACAATAATATCTATCCAAAAAATATGACAATAATATATATGAAAGAGTAGCATAAAGTTTATCATTAACAATAATATATTAAAAAACAAAAGCAAAAGTTACCTTCCCAGCATTACGTTCTAAATCATTTTCAAATTCATTATATATAACTTTAGGAACCTTAGAGAGTTGTTTTTCATTTTCTTCAATTTTTGGATTTTCATAAAGTTTCTCAAGTTTATATGACAGATGGACTTTTTTCATCTTCATCACAAGCCTTCCACTTGAAAAAAAGAATCAATTATTTTACTCTTTACCATATTTTTTCTAATATAAATTTGTCACCTCTCCCCTATTTAGAAAAATATTAAATTATGAATATCCCAAATTAAATCTTAAAACTAAGACTCAATATTCTTAGAGAACTAATAACTTCTAGATGATTTACCTTCCCTTACCTTGGAGATTCTTAATCTTGTTCTTCCCTTACACAACTTCAAAGCTTAAAATAGCTCTATCTACACAAAGAAGAGTTTGATCAACAATTAGAGCATGATTTTATGATCTCTAACAGATAGAAATATTCCTAGAACGTAGAAAAGTCACATACAAGAAGAAAACATATTGCTTCAAAAAAAAAGGATAAAAAATGAACTTACTCAAAAGAAGAAATTGTTCAATCCAAAATATTCCTTAACTCCTTAATTTTTTCCTTGTGCAATTTGATTTTGAAAATAATAAACAATTGATGATGAGAATTGAGATGGAAATAAAAAAAAAAGAGAGAAAGAGATGGAAA
>Ga0214544_1008657_pt1 | contig 16715 bp, 10 predicted proteins | sample CNSS3metaG_FD_160074 | JGI IMG/M metagenome (GOLD analysis project Ga0214544, IMG submission 160074) | Root nodule microbial communities from cowpea collected in UCLA plant growth center, Los Angeles, California, USA - CNSS3 | ecosystem: Host-associated > Plants > Roots > Nodule | place: USA...
TGTGGGTTGCTTCCATGGGCACTAAGTCACATAATACCTCATCTTTGTAGTTTCCAATGGAGAAGTTAATAAGGACTTGTTTGTCCACTTTAATCTCACCTTCCTCACTAAGCCAAGAAAGCTTATAAGGCTTGGCATGAGGGATGGTTTTCAAGCCAAGCTTGTCCACAACCCTTGTGCTAGCCACATTAACACAACTTCCACTATCAATTATGAGAGAGCAAGTTTTGTTGTTGATTTGGCACCTTGAGTGAAAAATATTTTCTCTTTGGTTTTCAAATTCTTTAGGCACTTGGCCTAGCATGCGCCTAACCACCAACAAACCTCCTTCATTGGGTTTGATTTCATCCTCACTTGAAGATTGGGAAGAAGTATGGGAGGAAGAACTTTTTGGGGAGGGGGGAGAAGAATGTTGATTTTCAACATCTCCTTTTGGGTTCAAGATCATGTTCCTTTTTGTTAGGCAATTTGAAGCAATATGACCATATCCCAAACACTTAAAACATTTTATGGAACTAGTTCTTGAACTTTGGGAAGAGTTTGCATTTTCATGGGGGATTCTAGACGCATTTGACCTAGGTGGGTGGTCTTTGGAAGAAGGTTTCTCATCTTTTATTTCTTTTCCTTTCCAAGTCCTGGAGTTGTAGTCATTGTAAGGAATACTCTTCTTGGCCTCTTGTTTCTTTTTCAATTGACCTTCAACTTTTAGGGCCAAGTGTAAAATTTTGTCAAGAGTAGAGTACTCATACAACTCAACTACATCTTGAACTTCTCTTCTAAGATCACTCACAAATATAGCTACCTTTTCTTCTTCACTTTCAAATTGGAGTCCTACTTTGAGAAGCATGGACTCCATCATTTTAAAATACTCATTCACACACATGGACCCTCGTTGAAGCCTTTGGAGCAAATCTAGCGCGCATCAAATTTTTAATGTCCATCCAAGAGGCCGCAGGTGGCTCTTGGTTAATATCGTCCATACACAATTGATGCCACCATGTCATGGCATAATCCTCAAATTCTAAAACTACTAAGTCTACTTGCTCTTGATCACTAACTAAATGAATGTTAAAGATTTGGTCTACTTTTTGCTCCCATTCAATGTAGATGTTTGGATCATTCTCCCCTTTGAACTTTGGAATTTTGATTGGTGGAGGTTACCTTTGTGGGAGTTGATTGCGCCTTCCCCCACCATCATGACCGTGCCTTCTTCTTCTTCCACCATGGCTTGAATCTTTGGAAGAAGATATCCTCATACGCCTTTCATATTCTCTAAGTTCAAGCCTTTGAATGTGCTCTTGAAGGAAGATCTCACTTTGTCTTCTATCTACCCTCAATTGGTCAAAAGTTTCCCTCCTACTAACTTCCATCTCACATAGGATGTTGGCAAGGGTGATTTGTTCACTGTCTTGGGCCATAGGAGTCACCATGGGAGGGGAATAAGGTGAAGTCGATTCCTCCTCCTCTTCTACCTCCAAGATTGGATCCATATTCATATTCCTACACCAAAACTCACCAAAAACCGAGACAAGAAAGATGTTAGGGAATAAACAAGCCCAAACCCGAGACCAAGTGTGGTCTTCAAAAGCACCCAAGTGTTTTTGGTCACACTCCCAAAGCACACAAGCAAGGCTAACACTCAAAATCCTTCCAAACAAGTGAAAACACCTTAAAATTGATGAAAATCTTTCAAAAGCAAGACAAGTGGCTCTACCACAACACTCTAGGAAAGCAAGAAAATGAAAACAACTAAGACAAAACAAAGATTACCTAAAGACAAGCAAGCAAAGCTCAAAAACAAGAAAGTTTAACATCTAAGGAAATTTGTTTTAAAGACAAAACTTGAACAAGACTAAAGCAATAAAAAGAACTTTTAAAGACCCCATGGAAGCATTTGAACAAGCCAAGATTTTACCTCAAATTATGCATACACCATGAAAGATCATAACCAAGTTAAAGCATGAAACTAATTTGCCAATATCACCCAAAATCCAAGTATAAAATTTGGTAGCATAACACCTAGTAAAAATGGCCAAATGGATTCACCAAACATCACAATAGCTCTCGGCCAAATGGGTTTTTGTCATGAAAATACTTTTTTCTTTTCAAAACTAGGTACTTAAGATGATAAGAAGGATATTTTAGGGTGTCTTGAACACTTAGTTCCTTAAAAATTAGGTCAAAATCAATTTCAAGGAGCATACAACATTACAAGACATAGATCTCATGCAATAGCTCAAATACTTAGAAACAAGAACAAGAAAACACAAATAAGCATATGACAAGAGACTCAAAAGTAGATACGAACATTTTAAGAAGACATTCAACATGTGAAGAAAAATTTTGGCATGGTAACAACTAGTAAGCTCTCGGCCAAAGGCAAAATAAGCACCAAAATTTCGTGTTTTCACTTCACCAAGCAACATATATCAAGAGATGGAGTTTTTGGATACTTTAACCTCAAGTGAAGTGGAAAAATTATGTGTACACCATCTTGAACACAACAAGGCCGAGAGGTTTCCAAGCCAAACAAAGCCACCAAAACAAATGTTAGCACAAGAAAAACACAATATTCAAGATAACCTAGGCTCTAGATACCAAATGATGAAGGATTATCTTGTTTCCTTCTAGATTTAAGATTATGGTGAAGTTGTTTAAGAAAGCTTTTTGAAATTTCCCACTGGACATTAAGATAGCAAGCTATCTAGATGTGAAGGTTCATTCTCAAGCTCATGAAAGGAAGAAGAAAGTTGGATTCAAGTTCAATAGCATACGGATTTAGGAACATTTAAAGAACAAAAATGAAAGAATAAACAAGTAAAATGGAATGCATAGAAGATGGTGCAATGGATGAAGCACGCCACTCATAGGGAGGATCTAAGCCAACCAAACCCTAGACATGAGTGATGGTGCCGCCACTTGCAAGCAAGATAAGGCAAACATGAGTTCACTTCATGGAAGGAGAGCTCACGGTTTTGGATGGTTGAACACAAGCTTATAATTTTAAAATGATCAACACTTTTACAAGACAAGGAGCCCCCTTTAAATAGAAGTTCATAGGGGTCATAAACATGAAAAGGATTAACTAGCAAACCCTAATATCCTAAGCTAGAGCACCACACGGCCAAAAGGAGAGCATGTGGTTGGTGGATGCATTTCCATGAGGATTCTAAGCCAAAAGAGGAAGGAGACCAAGTAGCCTTCCAAGGAATAAACCAAAAGGGCAAAAGGAGACAAGGTACATGTCTACTTTTGCTTTTACTTTATGCTTTTTTCTTTCCTCTCTCTTTCACATCATCCATATGCTCCAATCACCATGTGCCACCTAGCATGCTCTACTTTCTCTTAGTTACCTACAAAACAAGACAAACAAAGATTAGCATGTTGGTGTAAGTTAAGCTAATCTTGGTCAAAGGTCAACTTTGGGTCAAAGTCAACAAGTCAACCAAAATAAGTCAACTAAAAACCGGCTTAGGGAATTCAAACTAAAGTAATGCAAAACAAAGATAAAGGTGATGGAATAGAAGACTCCCCTCTAGACATGCTTCTAGTGATCCTTCTTGAGGGAGCTTCTATGAAGGTGTCATGGTTGGTCACACCTTCATCATTAAATGAAATCAAAGACGAATTGGATGCGAAAACATTACGTATAGTACCATGATCAAGATGCAAACGCAAAGCAAGCACAAGAAACATGAAATCATCAAAGTTTAAATCAAGTTGCAAATGGATTAGTAGCGCGAAGATACAGAGTTGAATAGAGTGATTCAAGATTCTTGGTTTATCTATGATTGATCATAAATTGAAATACATTCGATACCTAAGTAGATGACCACGCACCTTTGAAATTCAAGAAGTCTCCATCCGAATTTCAGTGTTGGTTTAGATCAATATCACTCAACCTTAGCTCTCTTGAATCATAAACTCAATTCAGCCAAAGAAATGGGAAAACATTGTAAATGAATAGTGGAATTGAAAGGAAAACATTAATTGATTGAATAGGAACATCTTACAAAGAATTTGAACAATGGAAATGAACTAAATCCTCGTGGAATAGCTCCACAAATCAACAAAATAACAGCAAAAAGTGTGCAGAAAAAGTGTAGTAGAAAGCATGTGATTTTGTGGTGATGAGTGGAGTGGATGAAGAGTTCGTCAGAAAAAATGGATGGTGTGTAGTATGTGTTGTATCTGGTGAATTGTGTTTGAATAATGAACTAATGCCAAGATAACAGAATCTAGAACTTGTTACTGGTTCTACTAGTCTTACTTACTAACTAAACTAAAACATTTATGCCTAAACTACTTTGCACTTTCACTTGGAACTTGGGTGGCAGGTTCTCCAACAACTGGCACAACTTACTTCAGGTCATTTATGTGTATTTGGTGATGCTTCAACCCTCATGACCTGCTGCAATGGGTGAATGAATCCAACTGGCTCATAGTAGCTCCAAATCCACCATCCAATGGCCTTCCACATATTAACCTTACATGATTCAAACTCCACTTCACTTCTTCATCTCAGAAGCAACCTTTCTCACTCAATTCCCTTTTAGAAACTCCCATCTACACTATTATCTATGCTACAACTAAGAAAACAAGTTAGAAATCACCAAATCAAATTATGATATGCCTATAACTCACTTAAAAGAACTAAACATGCAAAAATGAGAATTTAGAGTGTTATACATCTATGGACCATTTTTTAGCCATATCAAGGTCAAAACAAGTGTATTTTAATGTCCTAAAGCTTTCCAAAAAGGTGCCATCTCATTTGGAATTGTAAATCAAAAAGTCAACTCTTGGTCAAATTTTTGTCAACATTTGCACCAAAAGTTAACTTAGTCATTTGGGAGCAATTTGGTTGGGTCAGCTTTCTTTCATGACTTCCTTTGGATATTTTCACCCTTCCTTGATCTTCATATCTGCATAAGACTTAAAAACCTCATATGTGAATGATACACACACTAAACTCTACTTAAAAGCTCCTAAAACTAGACTAACACTAGGTCAACTCTACTTCTAAGATTTCCAATATAAACTAAGACTAGACTCAAATGCTACTACATATTCATGAACCTATTTCATGCATTGAACTAAGCCTAACTATTAATACTCCTAATAACTATGCTAAAGAATACATTAAAAACACCTAATTAGGCTACTTTTACAAAACTAGACTATAATACTAATTAGACTACTTCTAGGCTAATGACTCCTAATTAACCACTTAAACCTACCCAAAACAATGCAATTGGATAATAAAAACTCATGAGATTAGGTCTTATCAAGTGTCGTAGAATCACCAAGATAAACGTGTTCTTATTAGGGATGACAAAATGGGCCAGTCCGACCCATTTTGGCCCATCCCGCATTTTGGCCCGCAAAGTGTAGGTCGGGCTGGCCCGTCTTGCAGTTCAAACATGAGTTTATTTTCATGATGATGGGCAAAATAACAACTTTTTGTGATGAGCAAAATATTTTTTTCCCATAATAATTGATATTATTTTCTATCGAAATAAATATCACCTTACAAGACAAGTACAAATTTGTTAACCTAAAAATGAATAAAAATATATTTCATATTCGAGAACTAAAATCATTATCTTATATATAATGATTATACATAATAGCAACAACAACAACAATAATAATAATAATAATAATAACAATAATAAAATAATAATAATAATAATAAAAGGAACATACAGAAACAACGTGATGAATGGTGTGAGAATTGAAAAAGGAGAATATTTAATTTTGTAAACGGGCCAACAAGCTAGCCCACCCCGCCAGCCTTTAGCCCATGCGAGTTGCGGGCTTGTGTGGGGTAGGCCTTTGCAGGCTAGTGGATTCAATATCCCAGCTTGACCCGTGTGTTTTTTTTCTACGGGCCTGCAAGCTAACCCGTCCTGAATTGCCACCCCTAGTTCTTCTCCACTTCCTACACTAATGTAGGAGGTAAAAGCACTTTTGTTTGCATAGATGTTCTTGGTAGCACGAGAGTTTATCACCCATTTACTTAAATTGGTCATCAAATTTATTTGTGGAACGACCACAACAATAGTTTCTTCCGCTTCGGCTATATTACCTTGAGGAAGATTGTTGTTTCTTGCTTCATATTTGCTTGATGCCTTAGCTTTCCTCATATAAATCAATTTTCCTTCTTCTTATATATGGGATTAAATCCTTATGGACAAAAAAATTGAAAATTATTTTTCTTATTGTGATAATGTTTATTCTTGTACCTTTTTGCAGCAAGTTTATCTTCTATCATATTTGCTTTTGCAGATAATGCTTTGGCCCTTGTAACAACACACTCCTTCTTTTTGGTATCTTCAATTATGATGTGTGTAATGGACTTTGGAAGCTACATCTATTTATGTTTGTGTTTTAGCTATTGTTTGTAGTTAGTCCGGGATGGTGCAAATTTCTCGATTAGAAGTTTTGAAATGAACTCATCAGGCAAAATTACATTATTTTCTTTTATATCATCAAACAACTTATGCTACTCATTGATTTGGATTTTGGTGCCTTTATCTTCAATCATCTCCTAGCGATAGTAGTTTCCTATGACAAATCTTTGTCTAACAACATCTTTGGTATACTTGAGAGTCAACACATCACAAATGTCTTTTGCTTCCTTTTATGAGTAGTACACATCGAACAAGTCATTAGACAATGAAATAAGTAAAGTGTCTCAGCATACCTTGTTTGTAAGAATTTGGTCTTGATGAATCCACTCCAAACCCATTACATGGCCCACATTCACCACAAGGCCCAAGCCCACAAAAAGACCCCATAACTAGAAGCATGATGGGAAAGATTCAAGAGGGCTTACATCAAGATGACAATAATTCTTAAAGCCTTCAAATGCTTTTCTCATTGGCTAAAGAGGATATCAAAATATGATGTGTTAAATGTAAAAGCATTAGTATAGTCTTTAATTTTGGGCCACATGTTAGGCCATGCTTTCTAAAATAAATGGCCAATGTACATTGATGATTAGCTTTCAAATTGGGCTAATCCAAGCCCAATTACAAAGCTTGGCTGAGAATGAGAATCAAGGCATATGTGCGCATGGTGCCAAGCATGAGAGGTATGAAAGGACACTTGGCACATTATCCTTGCCTCACTTGCATCACACAGATCTAAGAGGCTTCTTGTAGCCTAAGTCAAGTTTGAATTTCATTTCAATGTTCATTTACATTTCATCTTGGTCAGCCTCTCTACTATAAAAGAGGCCCTCCACCATTTGTATTTGGTTACTCTTTGAATTAGAATTGATTGATGTTAAGAGCACTCCATACAATTTCCTTGAGAGTCATGCTAGACTAAGCTTCTACCTTAGCTTTTCTAGCCTCCTTCTCTAAGATAGTTTCCTTTCCTAGAGCTTCACTTTCACAAATCATACCATTGCTCAAGGGCCTCCAAACTTGCTCCATCATTTCGCTGCCTTCATGGAGTTCCTCCTCTCTAAATCCATGCTTGGAGCTCCATCAGGTCTTCAACTTGTTTTGTAGGAGTACTGGATTCAGGTTTTGAAGATGTGAGAGCATAAGCTTCCACATACATGTATAATAGGGTACAATGCCATAAGTTTTGTCCAGAGAAGACCTTGATTTTCAATACATCCAGGAAAAGTTTTGCAAAGACAGTCTGAGTTCTAGAAACAATGTTTTGATTCTCCAAAGTTGGGTTATTGTTGTTGATTTCAGACATAAGTCCTTGAGATTTTTGTATAATTTGACTAAATCACGAACGAAAAATCTTTCTGAGGTATTTATATTCACTTCCTTTAATGACTTCTCCGCATTGCGTTGTGTAAGCTCCCCAAGATACAATAAAAACTTTTCAAATTTTTTAAGGATCTTAGAACTAGCAAGATAAACTAAAAATAATAACTAATTTTAGGAGAAGATAGAAGGGAGAGAAAATGAGAGTTAGAGAAGAGAAGTGGAGAGAAAGAATTGTATGTGTTTTTGGAGGTGAATTTATTTATAGATGTTCGAGATGGATCAAATAACCACGACCCACTAAGAAAATCTACAATAGATATAAGATGCCCATCCTGCCTTGCGGAGAGTGCACCACACCCTATGGATGAAGGTGAGCAATTTTCTATAACAACGTTCGACAACAATGTTCACTAAGATTTGCGGAATAACCAAAACGATGCAGCACACATCTTGCGAAAAAGATCTCACCACTTGTTAGTAATAACCACACATCCCACCATATGTGGGCACTTGAAGAATGGTTTCCATTGTGTGTGAGTTCTGTTGCAAAAGAAACGAGCATGTAGGGAGTGAAGAGTATAAGTGAAGGAAACGAGCATGTAGGGAGTTATGAGTGTGAATAAAGAAAATGAGTGTAAGAATATTTGCATAAAAAAATTGTTAGTAAAGACTTTTATCATCTTTAAATTTACATCTTCATATTAAAAATAATGTACTGTTTTAATTCACTGTCACATAGGCATATAAATTAATAACAAGTAAACTAGCATTGACTTAGCCAATTATAATAGAAGTAAACAGAAATACTAAAAAGAAATAGTTAGCATTGCAAAGTCAACTTAGTACTAATTTAATAAAAATATAAATACTAAAATGAATAGTTAGTATTAAAAGATCGGCTAAACTAAGTCTGTTAACATCCAACATCGAGAAGACTATGTTAATAGCAACTAATTTAATACTAAAACAAATGTTTATTTTTTTTAAAAACTAAAAATAATTTTACATTAACTAACTCTATTTGTAACATCTCATTTAATAGAGTAAATATACTAAAAGAAAATATCACATATTTAATACTTCAAGCACATAACCATAACCTATGAGTCCCTATTATAGTTATCCAAGACATAAACACAAAAATGGTATATTGTCACGATCTAAAACTCTACCAAAAAAAAAAAGGAAGGCAAAAGATGAACCTTACAAGAGTTTTTTCAAAAGATACAACTTAGTAATGAAAGTAAAACTAAAGAACTAAACAACTAAACAACTACACTGTCATCACCTTCGCCAAGGAAGCCAACACCCAAGTTCTCATCTGCTCACACCAAATATTAGTGATCATTGCAAAAGAAGAACAACCACACAAGAAGCACACACACAAGAGAGGGTAAGCTAATATAAGAATAAAGGTTCTATTAATCATAAATCAAATCATATTAGGGAACTAAGTAATTCACACCATTATAAGCAACAAGCCACATGGTAAGAGACCCATTAGACTTAGTTATCTGGATAACAAACATTGAGGTATAACTACTTGGAATTTTTGACACTTGTGATGGATAACCTCCACCCACAAGGTTAATCCTATATAGGTTCCTAGAACCACAAATGGCTCTTCCAACTAGCATTTCCTACTACTATCAACTCCTAATTAATTCTCCTCTACATGAGTTTGAATGATTAGTAGAGTGTTAGGATAAACTTCCAAATTTGAGTCCCTACATCAATGCACACAAAAGCATACATACTTTAAAAGGATTTTCCAATGAAAATTCATTCATCACTCTCAATTGACAGTGTCATACATCATTGTATTCCAAAAGTTCATATCATCCCCACACATTCACATAATCCCAAGTAATTTATGTTAGTTTGAAATGGTGATTTAAGCCAAGAAAGGGCAAGGGTTGAATTGGCTATTTAAAACTTTTTCGAAAACTTAAAACTTCTTTTGATTGAATCAAATAGACCACAAAATTCGAACGCAAAATCTGCAGAATAGTACACTTTCAATCGGTCAAAAAATAAAACAGTAGACTAATTTTAATAGACTAATTTGTTCTTAAGCCTATGAATTAGTTGATTAAAATTTCAAATCAGGCGGCTAAAATCATTGGAAATTATGCAGATTGCATAATTTGTAGACTTAACTCAAACAATGAACTTTTGCACATAAGACTTGTTCCAGTCAATATTCCTAATAGGTATGCAACAACAGATTACACATAAATGTATTAAAACTCAATAAAGAATGATTTACTTCGTTTTCTTGAGTTTTTCAAGTGAATTAAAGTGAGTGAGATGAAAGGAAGAGAACGACATAATTGTTTTTGTACTGGTTCACTCAATCGCAGAGCTACATTCAGTTTACCACGACAACCTGAGCTTGGTTTCCACTATATTCAAAAGTTTTACAAATCACACACCCAAGATTACACTTTTGAACAAAGAAATACATAATATTTTTTACTCACACAAAAATCTAGCCTAACAACCTGCAAGAATCACACTCATAGAACTAGAATCGCACCAGGTAAACAACCCGAGGCACAAGAACTACAAAACCGGATGGTGGCTCTCCCTAGCCAACCATACACGAGTTCTTCAAGCTAATCCCAAGCCAAAATGCCTCCAAGATCTTCAATCAACACATTGCAATTGTGTAATGCAGAAAGAGAGAGTTTTTTCCGTGATGAATGACAAGTTTTCGCGCTCAAAAACTCATAATCGTACCTTTGCTCTCGAAAACACAGCTTATATATTGTGGTTTAAGTGAAATCAATCAGTTGAATTTTTCGTACAATTTGTTGATTTTACTTGACTTAAGTGAAATAAGTCGATTGAAAAAATAATTTAACTAATTGAATACATTCATACTAGAAACTATATACAACAAGCCTTTTAACTTGTTAAAAACAATTTTAATAGATTAAAAAGGACACACCAAGACTAACAAAACATCTAACATATGTCATATAGCCTACCAACATGATATAACATGTAATCATTACATTTAATAAATCAATTACAGATTTAATACAATTGAAACATAATCTTCAAGTGGATCTTCATCAATCTTCATCAAACACATGTGATCTTCATGCATATGGCTTTATCAAATCTTTGCACCAAGCTTGCTTGTGCCAATAATTTACACAACATATTAACAACACATAAGTAAATTGGTTGGCAGTTTTAAAAAAATAAAACTACAACTTATACGAAGCTCCAAAAATTATGTTCTAACATTCAAATGACATATAATTGAATCAGGAACTCAATGTAAAAAGAATGAATCCAATTGGGTACCTATAGAAAAAGTTATGCACTAAACAAGTGACAAAAGGTCAAAGCTACCAATAACCTAATCTATAGGAACCTTACAAAAACAATGCTCTCACTATACACATTCAAACAAAGAAAACACCGGTCAAAACAAAGCATCATGTGTCTAGGACCTATTGTAAAAATTTCAGCTCGATTCGAGAGTTAACAAACCAAGAATTCAAAATTTTTTGAGATGATTCAGAGTTGGAAAGCCTAACTCGCCCGTCGAGATATTGGGCTCGCCCAATGAGTTTGTATAACGCAGAAACTCGAATTCTGCAATTTAACAACGTCAAATGAACCTAAAACTCATTTTAAGCCTCATATAAGTCAAAAACATTCCTAATTCCACATTACAATATCTATTTTCATTAAATTTATCTTAAATCACATGCATTCAATAAAACTCCCAAAGTTTTCTAACTCGTACATACCCAAACATGAAATTAAGGATTTTTCATATCACTCCCCTACAAATAACAACATCAACAGATCAATTTGAGTTACCAAATACAACATCAACACACAACCAGACATTCAAACAAAATCATCATGCAAAAAGTAAGGTTTAACTTCTCTCACCTTCAAAGATAAACTCGAACTTTAAGAACTCCCAAGACACCTTCAAATTCGCAAAAGTTCAACCTCGACCCTAAACAAAAATCTGATGGGTAGGAATCGAAGACCTTGCTGCGAGGAACAACTCTACAGTCTCGATTCTACAAACAAACAGAAGTGAGGAATAGAGGTCCAAAATGGAGATGGAGGAGATTGAGTTAAGAGAAACGAAGAAAGAATTTTTGCTTCTCTTTTTTTATTTAAAACAAAAGGCTTGAAAATTTGGGATAATTTAGGAAAAAAAAAATAGATTTTACAGGTTTTACATTATTAGCATCTAATATTCAACAGCTTCTATAAACATTGACTAGATGACTTTAATCTAACATTAACATAAATTTTTATTTAATAAAAACTTTATATTTTTTATTTTTTAAATTAACCTTTTGTTTTAGAATTAGTTAAACCGATTTTAATAGCATCATGATTCATAAAGTATTTATAAAAGTTACAGCTAAAAATGCATTAGCTATATTTGATATTAGGTTTATTAGCACTGTGAACTGTGATGGGCTAGTTATTTTGGTCTGCAGAAAGGACTGCTAGAGGAAGAGATAAGGGCATGAATCACCATTAAATGTACCGTTTAGCGAAGGTGGCAGAGGGCGAGGATCATAGCGTATCCACATTAAAATTGCCATCCATAAATACTTCTACTACCATTCATTAATACAGCAGGTAAATGGTTAAACTCTTTGAAATGTTTTGTTACTTCATATTAAAACCTTTTTAAAAAATTTTAACTTGGATGTATGTTAGATGATATATATATATATATATATATATATATATATATATATATATATATATATATATATATATATATATATATATATATATATATATCCTTAGTAGAACAAAGGTTTAATATCTGGCACTATACTTATAATAATGATTTTTTTTCTTATTTTTTATTTTTAGCACTCGTCAGGTCTTTTTCATTTCTCAATTTGTGTGGTTAACTTTTTCTCACTATTCAGACTCCTCTTCATTCTCATTATTATTATTATTTAAATTAATATTACTGTTGATATTATTTGTATTAACAAATATTAGTATTATTATTTATATTCTTATTATTATTAATATTATTCTATTATTATTTTTATTTTACATTATTATTAACTCTTTATATTTTTCTAAAATATTATAGTAAAATATAAATGATTTGATTGTTATGTGTAAATTAGATATATAAGATTGAAAACTAATTTAGGATATATAACAAAAGCTTTTTGACAAGTCTATAATTAATATATAAAATGTTTTAATATATCTTTTTTAAATAGTTGATAACTTATTTATCATTATTACATTGTCATGACTTTTATTTTTTTGTATTATCTATATATGTTATATATCATATATAAAATTAATTTAGAATTTATATTAATAACTAGAAAAAAATTATACCATGTCAAAAGACCTGTTTGTATGCACGAATTACATTGGACAATATATGCATTTATATTCTGCGTTTATAATTCCTATTCTATATATTATTAATCAAAGTTTTAACCTCAAATTTATGTTACATGTCACAATGTCCCGCATTTTATTCCCATGTAAATGTTACTTTTATTTAAAATACTTTAAATTTAATTTCATCTTTTTCTCTGCTTTCATTTGGCCAATTCTTTTTCAATATTTTATTGAAAATTTTAACCTAAAGTTCATATTATATTTATTATTATTTATCATATTTTTAAGTATATATAATTATAATATTTGATACAATCATATAAATAAATTATTAATTTAAATATAATAATAATTGTATTATTTTTTATTACAAATTGAAAAAAGAAGAAGGATTTTATGGGAAAATAAATTGACATGAAATGGTAAAATTTTTTTATCATTGTAGTTTGTTTTTAATTTAAAAGAAAATTAATTAGCATTAAATTATATCCATTAATGAATTTATTTACTTTTTAATAATTTATATACATAATTAGAGAGAAGATTATATACTTATTTCTTTTATTTTTATCTATATTCAAACTATATTTTGTTTACTTAAACCGAACTCTATTATTTTATATAACTGTTTTGGTTTTCCTTAGAATATGTAATAAACTGTAACTTTTTAATTATTATTATTAACAAAATTCACTATAATAAGTTTTTCTTTTAAAAAATAAAAACTAAATAGTTAAATGACACCTAAAAATTCACTTATTTTTTTATATGAAATTTATAGTATATTTGAATTAGTATTTTCTACATGATAATATGTTAATTAATTGCATTTTTTATATGAATATTATTATTATTTGAATTATTATTAACATTATTTATATTAGTATTAGTAGTATTAATATTATTATTATTAATTATTAATATTATTATTAGTAATAATATTAGTATTGTTATTATTAGAACGTTGATAATAATAATAATAATAATAATAATAATAATAATAATGATAATAATAATAATAATAATAATAGTAATATTATTATTATTATTATTATTCACTACAAAAAAGTAAATATTTGTGACAGTTAAAATTACAAGTTTTAGCGGTTGTCATAAATGAAAATTTTGATGGTTTAAAAATCGTCAAAATTATTCATGTCAAAATCAGTTTTTACAAAAAAACATTAAGCGCTGGTATTGCTATCAAAAAAGAAAAAGTAAATTTTTAGCAGTTAAAGATCGCTACAAAATTTACTTTTAGTTTATGATATTTTATTATATTTTGACAGTTAAAAACCGCCACAAAATATATCATATTTTGACGGTTAAAAACCGCCACAAAATATAACGTATTTTGACAGTTAAAAACTGACACAAAATATATCGTATTTTGACGGCTAAAAACCGCTACAAAATATATCATATTTTGACAATTAAAAACCATAATTGTTTTTAAAATATTTTTAAAAATTTTAATATTCTAAAAGTATTTAGAAATTGTTTTTCATTCATATGTTAACCAATATTTCATTTATCTATTTTATTTAAAAAAAATTATTTACTAATTTATTACAGAAAATACTATTCTCTATTTACTTATTTATTAAATTATTAAATATATGTGAAAGAATTTCCACAAGGGCAGGGTCAATGAAAGAAGCTTGGACAACATGCTCTTTACAAATATTTACCTGCCTAATCAAAATTATGTTCTATTTTCTCCATAAAAAAATGATCAAGATTTTTTATTAACTCTACCATTAACTACACCAAACAACACTAAAAAATCCCATATACCTATAGCCAGTAAGCAAGGAAATAGTATGTTGCAAAGCAAATTACAAATTATAAAGTGCAGAGTGAAGGATTGAAAAAATCCTAACATATGTAAGAGATATGTCAAATTAATCTAACTAAGTCTTGGAATATCATAACATATAGTTCAAACTCCATGAAAATTACTATCAAGTGATGATCCTCTGCGCGATGTTGGCACTTGTTGGCCACTCTCTTCATCTTGTGAAATTAAAATTTAAAATCATATCATGCTAGGATATTTAAAAAAATACATAGGATATTAAATTATACGCACAAACTATAAAGCACTTACAATTACATTAGTTTCATTATCAAACATGACTCCTAACTCATGAGGAATATGCCCTTCCTTCATTTGGATGTATGCAAGCATGACACTTTTTAATGTCTTTAAATTTTCTTCAGAAGTTGATAACTTTTCCCTCAGACTAATAACTTCCTTTTTCAATTGAGAACTTTCAGCTGAACCAAAATTTGAGAAATTGTGCCTTGCATTACTAAATCTAGTCGTGGATTGAAATGCAACACTATGAAGACCTCCTAGTCCTAAGCAACATACACGTCCAAAATGATCCTATCCCAACACTTTACTAACACAATCATCAGCTAAGATTTCATTAGAATTAACACTTTGACTCATTTCTTGTGTCATATTCTCCTATAAATATAAAAGTACACATGAATATTGATTTCTTCTGCATTTCATTCATAAACTATAATAAAAGACAACTACCATTATAATCCAACATACTCATTAGATCTTGAAAGAATTGTTTAAAATGAATACTTTTCGTGCAGTAAGTTCTTCCAACATCAATCATTTTAGAACTTGTTTAAAGATTCAGTAAATAATTGTATAAACCAGCTTGTGATCTAACCATTGAATATTTTATCAAAAAAAGAGGTTTGTTGCATTCAAATTTATCTAATTCTCAATCATAGAATACAATTGAAAAAATCAGAATATTGTAGTAGTATATAAAAATCAGAGTGAAAACATATTGCAAAATTATACGAATTTATAAATACTTTAACTAAACTTACTGCAATAGACTTTGTCTCTTCATTGACATAAAATCCATTTCTTTTCTCATGAGTCTCAATATACAACTCTCCTCTACCCACAACACATCCAAGGTTTACTTCCTAATAAATATGAGCATATAAGAACAATAAAACACTCCATGAATTTTAATTAAACTCAACAATGAACAAATAATTATCGTCTCATGTTGTTTTGTAGACAAAAGCTTTGCACCACCAGTATGAGAAATTTTTTGCGCATTTCTAACTTCAATATTTCTCTTGCTTAATTTTTGAGACAAGAAAGTTATTAATTAAAATAAAAGACAAAAAAATAGTTATTCATAACAATCATTTGTGAAAACTACCTTATACTCTTCACTCAAATGATAATCAACAAATGAAGACCAGTGATCTTTTTGAATACCATCAGGGACATTAGCAATTAATTGTTCTCTTGATAATGAGCTATCATAAACACGGTTCCACAAATTCATCTTTTCATTTCTATACTTATTTAACATCCAAAGGGAACAATAACATTCAATAGACCTTTCTAATGCTTGGAAATGAAATAAATTCTAAAAAGGAAAAAAGAAGTTAGTATATAAAATTATGGAAAAAAAGAAGAAATGAAGAATCTAAAAACATGATAAGCAATAACAATCGAAATGAAAAAAGAACAAATGTCAATCTACATTCTAATCCATGTGTCAACACCCAATTTCGTCCGGATGAATAAATTTATTTTCAAAAAAA
>Ga0214544_1008660_pt1 | contig 16700 bp, 6 predicted proteins | sample CNSS3metaG_FD_160074 | JGI IMG/M metagenome (GOLD analysis project Ga0214544, IMG submission 160074) | Root nodule microbial communities from cowpea collected in UCLA plant growth center, Los Angeles, California, USA - CNSS3 | ecosystem: Host-associated > Plants > Roots > Nodule | place: USA...
TTTTTTTTGAATTTTTTTTATATATATTTATATATTTTTTAAAATTATATTATATATTATTTATATTAAAATTATATTATGGAAAATTATAATAAAAGATAAAATAAAATTTTTTAATAGAGACATTAATCTATAAAAGAGATTAGGGTTTTTTTTCTGACTATAAGATTTTTCCATCATGTAAATTATCATGAAAGTATGTGAAGAGAGATAAATACAAAGGTTGGGAAATAGAGGTTGAAAACACATAGATTGAGATTCATGTATACATTCTTGCATGATCTATCACAAATCAAGGTTAGTATCTTATTATGATTTATGTATGTTAATTTATGATTCTTTTTAGGATGTTTCTTCCAAATTAAGTTTATCCCAAATTAATATAACCTCTAATTATGATTTTAGGGATTCTTTTATGAAATTGGTATGAACCCTAATTATAATTTTTCCTAAATTATTATAATCCTTAATTATGAAATTTAGGGATTTTGTGTTTTTCGCTACCTATGGTAATTTTTTCTTAAGTTTTGAATTTATACAATATTGCTTATTTAATTAAAGTAGTATGAGTTTTGTTATGTTTTGCATTGTGATAATTGTGATTTGTGAATATAAATTTTATTTTTTCTAAATATGTAAGAGGTGATAAATTTATATTAGAAAGATTATGATAAAAAGTAAAAAAATTGATTCCTTTTTTTCAAAGAGGAAGGTTTGTGATGAAGATGAAAAAGAAATGCATTTACGTTAACTAAGCTTGAGAAATTTAATAAGAACCAAGAATTTAAGACAATATAAAACAAATCTCTAAAGTTATCAGAGTTACATAGAATTTAACAATTCAATAGAATGTGATATGGAAAAAACGACATCAAATTTGACAATACCACCAAATCAAATTGATGAGATACGAATGACTTATCTAAAATGGTATTCATGAATTGGTATCATGATATAATAGCGAATGATAATAATATTTTTTTGAATTCTACTATTATATGTGTTTGTTATAAGAAGAGGAAATGAAGAGAAAAAAATGAATAGTTTTTCTTCTAAAAAAAATTATATATAACAAATCTAATTTGGCCCCCCTACAATTTTAGTCCAAGTTCCGCCACTGATTATGACTCAAGTCTTTAGATTATGTGATCAACTTTTAATCATTTGATTATTTGCTTGATCCATATTACCTTTGAGAGGTTGAGATGTTATTACCACTTTTTTTTTTTTCCATATCATTTTGTTGGAAGTTCCACATGACTAGAGATAAGGCAATTTCATAATATATAAGTGAGGTGTAAACCTCACCTTACAAACCAGTTTTGTGGGGTTGAGTTAAGCTTACAATTCACTTCTAACATGGTATCAGAGCCATTGTTTAAAAAAAAATAAAATTAAAGCTTATCCTAACGAACTTTCTTGGACATTTTGTACCGCCCGCTATCTCGGACCGCTATCGGACCATCCATTTCTAGTCCCATGCACAAGATGAATTGTTGGAAGTCCCACATCGACTAGAGATGAGGTTGTAAACAATGAATTGACCCATTTGGTTAAACTAAATTGGTTTGAATCAAAATTCTAGTCAAGTTAGCTGGAATTCAAGTTAGGTTGAGTTGGTTTGAGTCTAAGTTGAATAGAGTTAGCATGAGTAAGGTCAAGCTTAATTCACCTAGATCCAAGTCAAATATCAAGTTTAGTCAGAACAGACCTTAGTTGAGTCGACCTGTTAAGTTGGCTTGGGTCCAAGTCTTGAGTCATTATAAGCTGAATTCAAGCCGAGTCAGACTAAGTTAAGGTTGAGCAAGTCGACCCAAGTAGAGGTTCAGGATGACAAATAAACCCGCCTCATGGGTATTCCCGAATCCGTCCATGTTTTGACGAGGAATCCCTGCATTAATTGAATATGGGTATGGGAATGGGAATGAGCATGCAGAATACCTGACTTTTTTAATTGGGTATGGGGATGAGGATTTACATATATGCCTCGTCCTTGTCCCTATACCTGCCATAATACTGATTATTGTCATATCCTTGTCCATAGGGATGATAATGGGTCGGGTCAAGCACAAATAGTGCCTACCTGCAACTCGACCCGCAAAAAAATATTCACCTACGACCAGCCCATTTACCCATTGGGTATCCGTTTAAAAAATACCTGTGAATTTTTTTAAAACCTACAGGTACTCGTGGATTCATACCCGCAAATATTTAAAAAAGATATATATTTTGTAATTTTTTTAAAATAAAATTATTAAAAAAATATATAAATTAAAATTTAATTTTAATTCAATATGACTTAATAAACTATAAATTTAATTAAATTTAACTCAATAAAATATAAATTAAATTTCAATTTCAATTTTTTGCGGGTAACGAGTACCTACGGGTACAAGTAGTATGATACCCGCACTCAACCCGTTTATAGCGAGTATTAAAATATCCACTACCCGTTACCTACTAGTACTATCTATCCGTCACAGATTTTATCCGCGGACACAAATATTTTCGCCATCCCTATTCGTCCTTGCTTAAATTTTTAAAATACTGAGAGTCTATTAAGTTTAGTGTGTAGTGTGTGTAGTATTTTAATAATTTAAACAAAAATGAGGTTATGCCAAACACATGCATATTATACTAGCAACTCTCAAACCTAGTTCCTCCTACTTCTCTTCCTTTATGTTAGATGCTCTTTTTTTTAACAACTTGTATAATCCAGATTGTATCAACACATCTTTTACTTGAGTTTGCCAGCCAAAGTTGATCCTTTCATCAAATTTCTCTATTTTACACTTGACAGCACTTGCAAATGTCATTGCAACAAAAGATGATTCTCTAACCAGGATTTAATTTTTTCTGATGTGGAAGATCAGACTAAGCTGCAACCACACAGTGAAGATACTTGGACCAAAATTTTAATGGTGCCGAATTAGACTTTTCATACATAAAATTGTTTTTTTTTTTAATTAAAAAAAACTTCATTTTGTCTACTAAAACAAATACACATAATAGTAGAATCCAAAAAGATATAAATATAATTCACTATCATATCATAAATGAACCGTAAAAAATTATCATTAAATGTCAAAAATTATCTAATATGAAATAAATTAAAGTAGTTGAAGTAGTATCCAACATTAGTTGTAGATGATATATAAATTTAAATGTAATATTAAATTTCATATAATAATATATAAATATAATATTAAAATATATATAAAAAATAAAATGAAAAAAGTTTGGGGGAGTGGTGGCTCCCCTTTGTCCTAACCAATGATTGTTCCTGCAACCACAAAACATATTAAGAACAAATCCTACCAAACCTTAGACTCTTGATATCACTTGTTGGGACAACGACATTGTTTACCACAAACTCACCTCACACAATCAGGGGAAATAATAACAACACAATCAACACAAAAATAAAATGTGAAAACTCTAAATGCGGAAAAAAACCATAACCAAGAATAATACTATCTCAAAATTCTTACAACACTAGACAAAACTCTCAAACCTCCTAATTAAGTACACCCACACTTCCAAAGCAATAATTTAGCCTAAATCTCACAACACTCTAGTACAAGAAGAAAAAAGTCAAATAAGCTTAAAGTGTCTTTGACTTGGGGTAAGAAACACCATAAACTTTAAATCCATTAAATAACCTCCATCATTTATTTTACGACATATACTAAGTGATACGAGACTTACAAGATGTATTTTGGTTGACCTAACACGGTATAGGAATAAATATTTAAGTAATATACATATTGAAATCTTATCTTATTTATACTACTTTAATACAGTTTTACTTGAATACGTTTAGACAATTATGCTAATACATAATTAACGCTTAATTATCTTATTGCTTATTTAATAAAGATTGCTTTTAAGATTTAGACATGTTAAGAGAGTTGTTGAATAATACCATATCAATTTATGAACAATACACGCGTGAAAGAATGAAGTACCGAGTTTTGTCTTTTCAGGTATTGTGAAGTGCATAGTGAAATCATTATACAATATTTGTGATTTTCTTTCATCTAAACATTTATAAAAATTTGCTAGAGTTCGATTGTTCTATGATTTATTGTGGTAATATTAATGTAATACAGTATTACAATTGGTGATTTTCCTTTTCCCATTTTTTATATTTTATTAATCTGTAAATACTTTCTATTATAACTGTGACAGCTTCTTTAAATATTATTGACTAAGTTTTACAGGGTTGAATCAATTATTTAAAAAAGACGATGATATTTATTTGAAAAATCAATTAATCTCAATAAAAAAGAACATATTTTATTCAAGATTCTCATTACAAAAGATCCAAGGGACAAATGATTTTTTTTTTAATAACCATCCATTCAACCCAAATTGTATTGAATATTACATATTTGGATGGGGAAAAGAAAACAAACAACTAAATTTGTACAGTAGAAAGACATGTACACCAATCAAATGTCAAAGGAAAAAATAACAAGCTACTGCAACTTATTTTTTGTTTTGTTCTAATTCATTTTCTCACACTGCATATTTGGTAGATTGAAATTTGGAATTATTCTCAACTTTATATTGATAGGTCAATTTATTGCATTGGTGTAAGATGATAACCACTTATCCATTGAACCATTCAAACAAAAGTATCATCTTGTTTAAATAAATTTCTTGGAGAACTTTAAAGGAGAAAAGTAAGAACCTTTTTAAAACTAAAATTAATTAATAAAATATAAGGTAGCTTATAAAAGTTCTTTTATAAGATATTTATAAAAGCTCTTCCGTGTAGTTTCACTATATTTTTACCTTTTAATTTATATAAGTTAATTTTAATTTAGGCAAAATTTCATTTTAATATTTTTATGTTAGAAATTCAAATTGATAAATAAATCAAAGGAATAGTTTGGTTGTTCAAAATAAAAACATAAAAGTTATTTGAAATATTTTAAATTTGAATGTTGTTGTTTGATTAATCGTTTAAAATTAGTATTACTATAGTTGTTATATTTTATTTAAACAAATCATTTAATGTATTTTCTAAAGAGATGTATATTTTCTTTTTCTGATATAATTAGAAGGTTTGATCCTCCTAGCACGTGGATCCATTTTTGGAATACAAGTAAATTTTAGTTGTGAATCCATGTTTAAACAGAAGATTAAACCTCATAGACATTTGCTAAGGAACGTAAATGTCAAATCACGTCATAATAATCTTCTCTAAGAAAAACGTATAGTTTATGTAAAAAGAAACGTGATGTGTTAATAAAGAAACGTGATGTGTTATTTTATTTTATTTTTTATGAATAAAGGAAAAGTCTTGGCCATAAAAATTTAATATAAAATGAATAATAAATATATAATTAATTTTTAAAATAGTTATTAAAAATAAAATTGAAAAAGATAAAATATATGCATATAAAAATTTTTAAAATAATAATTTAAGATAACTTTTTTTTAAAATAACAAATAATTAAGTTTTAAAAAATTAAAAGATAGAACTGGAATAACGAAATATGAACAGAAAAAAATATATATCTTCATATATTGTTATAGATAATATAAAAGTCATTCACAGATTATAAATATTTTACATATTTAATGAAATGAAATGAAAAAATTAATTAAAAGTACTCACAAAATAATTGAAACTTAATTAAATTTAATGAGGCATAACAAAGTCTTTATCATTACCAGTAATTAGTCAATTTAAATAGGACAGTCTTTAATGTTAATAAATTTCAAGATTGAGAAGTGTTCAAAAGTTACAAGTAACATTGTAATCTTAGAAAAAAAAAAAAGAGAAAAATCATGTGAGCAGCTTTCTCTCTAGTATATATACATAAATGTAACATTAAATATTTATGCTTATATTTAAAATAGGATTAAATATATTTTTAGTTTTTCATGTTTAAGGTAAAATTTGAAATTAGTTCATCTTTAAAATTTTTGACTAATTTAGTCATTCATCTTTAAAAATACATGAATTTAGTCATTTTAACCAAATTTTATTATGTTTATCTAACGTTTCAAGCGCATTTCATGATAGTATTTGAATTGTTTATACCATTTGAGACATTTTCGCTTTAATGTTAACTCAAATATTATCATAAAATGCGTTTAAAATGTCAAATAAACTTAATAAAATTTGATAAGAATGACTAAATTCACACATTTCTAAAAATAAAAGACCAAGTTGGTATAAAGTCTCAAACATGGACGAATTCCAAAATTTAGTGAAACTTGAAGAAAAAAAACATATTTAACCCTTTAAAATATGTTATTATATAATACCGTTTTTTTTTTAAACTTTAGTTTTATATTTTCTGTCAATTAACTTTAGTCCTTATACGATTAAATTAATTTGTTTAGTGCCCATACTTTTAAAAATTACATATTCTCATTTAAATATTTTTTCTAACAATTTAATAATAAAATTATATTCAAAACTTGTTCGAAATTAACTAATGTTCATAAAAATCATAAAGACCCAATTCCATACATAAATTGAAGAGACAGTTATCTATTCCGATGTAAACCATTGATTATATACATTTATTGATTTTTTTATTTTAAGCTATGCTAATTAATTATCTCACTGTTCTTCCATTATTTTAAACTAGGAATCTTTTAGAGGAACCTATTTATATTATTATTATTATTATTATTATTATAATTATAATTATAATGCAATATAATATAAAATAATATAATTTTGTTGTAGGATAATACCCTTTCTAACTCAACGTGGTCCTTCAGAAATTTTCGCGCTTGTCCATCACATGTTTCGTTTTATTTTTTTTCTTACTTTTCAGTTTTCTATATAACAATTCGCTCCTCATTGTTTATGTTCACCGTTCATAGCTTCCTCCGCCTCCAGTTTGTTTTCTCTCACCGTTCCCACGTGAGTCACTTTTCCTTTTCGCTTTCTGCATTTCTCCCTTTATCCATCGTTTCTCTTTCTCCTTTAACGCAAACAAATTTGCTTCGTTGTAGATCGAAACGAGGTCTTTTGAGCTGTTAGCGGCGCAGGAAAACTTGCAGCAGCTATGGATTTGGCATCCAATCTCGGTGGCAAGATTGAAAAGGAGGAAGTTCTCTCCGCCGTTGAGAAGTATATATGATTCTCTCTTTTCTTTATTTTTTTCTTTCTTTTAGTTGCTTGTGCATGGAATTTTGTGGTTGCATTGTGATTTCAGACTCCGAGAATACTTTTTGTTGTCTTCAAAACGAGGTTTCTGTGTTACTTTCTTCCTACTTGTACAATGGCGCAGTGTTTTAGGGATACTGTACTGTAGAGGATTTAAGTACAGTGATAATCGTTAATTAGAAAGTTAATTAGAAAATCAACGGTTGATTATAATTGTCGGAATTATTGATTTTTTGATCAGCTTTTGGGAATGAGGAGTCAAATCCACTGTTGCACGTGTTTGGGAATCTTTTTGGTGCTTTGATCTGGTTTAAAGGAACTTGTTGCGTGATTGTAGGGTGCGAAAATTTTTGGACTATATTTAGTTTATAAAAAAGCAAAATAGTTGGTTTCGGTGAATTTTTTATTTATTAAAATAAAATACAAAAAAATGTAATTATTCGGATGGAAAGATATTGAATCTGATAATACAGGGGTTGAGTAATCTATAACTGTGAATATTAGGGATCAATTAATTTGAAGAAAATAGAAATGCTAGCAGATGGGGAGTCATGAATTTTTTTAATATGAAGAAAATAGTTGTGATTTTGTTTATGGCAATGACAGAAAAACAACAGTCCACAATTCTCTGGTTCGATCTGATGTAACATGATCGCGGTGTGCATTTGTATAAAAAAATATTAAAATGTGGGGGTGGGACTGAAAGCTTTGTGGTCTTGCGTGGAATGTCTTGGACTTTATTGAAAGTGAATCATATCCGGGCCCACCTGTCTCTTTTAGCTCGTGATTTTCACCTAAAGTAACAGCAACTTGATAGTGATACAGGTTTAACGAAACTTAAAAATGGTTTCAGATTTCTTGCAGCTAAGCAAATATCTCTGATAACTACGAATGTACTAGGTGAAATGAAATTCAGCAATTGCTTCAAAATTTTACTAGCTATTCTATATTTGTTTCGGAGTTCAATTTTTTTTGGCTTGGATCAAAATTGAGAAGAGAATGAACTTTGAGAGATTTACCTTCGCGTTAACGTGAACAGTGTATCTGAAGTTTCGATTTTGTACATTTAAGTCTGTTTTATTATTTTTATTATATTTAGAATAATGAATACTTACACAACTTTGATTTGTAAAAAGGTAAGGAATTTTAGTACTATGGATTGCAACTATATGTTGGTTGGCCACACTTAAATTCATGAGCTGGTATGAGAATTTTATATTTAGGCTATTTATTTATATATATGGACGAGTAATCAGGGATGGCTATGTTATTTTATATAATTACACAGCTACATGTGGGCATGCCCATAGGCATACCCATTGTTGTATAACCATATGAGTTTGTTGTAAACCATTGTAGCTGGTACATATGGCTAAGAAAAAAATTATGGCTGTTGTCATGCATGATAATTTCTCATTTTCTTACGGAGCTTATAAATTTTTTGATCTTATGATTCAGGTATGAGAAGTATCATGTTTGCTATGGTGGTCAAGAGGAAGAGAGGAAAGCTAACTATAGTGATATGGTGAGAGATATTAATATTGACAACCTTTAACTTCTATAGCTCTAATTTTCTTTTTTAGATGCATACGGTATGCCTGGCCTCATTTTTTCTTTTTTTCTGCTCACTCTTTCTCCAAATGGGAAACAATTTTTTTTTCTTGAAATACTAAGAGATTCTAATCCTAGAAGATGCTAACAAAAAACTTTTTGTTTATATGGAAACTTGGAAAACTTCACAATTTTTGTGTACCGGTCTAATTTATAGGAGGCAATAAGTGATGCTCTGTGACTTCACTTGTGAAGTAATAGAGATGTGTTTTTGTCTCCATTATAGTCAATTTGATTATCTGCAAAAACGTTGATTAAATCTGCATTTGTCTTTAGGTGAATAAGTACTATGATCTTGTTACCAGCTTTTACGAGTTTGGCTGGGGGGAATCTTTCCATTTTGCGCCCAGGTTTCCATTTACTTAATTTTGCACTAACAAAATTGAAGAATTTTCTATTACATTAATCATGTTGATAATTTTCTTATCTTGCAGATGGAATGGGGAATCTCTTCGAGAGAGCATCAAGCGACATGAACACTTCCTTGCTTTGCAACTTCGACTCCAGCCAGGGCAGAAGGTTTTCCTATGTTCAATATAGCAAATAAGCAAGGTGATATCTTATTTACAGTAATTTATTATTAAAACTTAATGAGCTTTTATAATTTATTTTAGGTTTTGGATGTTGGATGTGGAATTGGGGGACCATTAAGAGAAATTTCTCGATTCAGGTTAACAAGATTAACTTCATTTAGGCTTCTTTTCCTTTAACTTTCCCTGTGTTACATTTTCTGGCTAACAAAATCAAGTGATACCTGGGCAGCTCAACTTCAATTACTGGGTTGAATAATAATGAGTACCAGATAACAAGAGGAAAGGTATGTTTTCGGAAATTAAGTTCATTGAAAATAACAATTATGAGGTGTAGATTGTTAATGCATTGGCATAGTTATTTTTACCTTTATTTCGATCATCATATCTTGTTGTTATAAACTTATAGTACACTGTCACTGTTGGTTATGCTTATTCTAACAAAACATCGATGCATTATTTAAGTGTTAATTTTGCTTAATGTACTTGAAAGTCATCTTTTGTTAATTTATTATGCATAATCTGCCATGTTAATTGTTGAAAGCCTTTTGGATGAAGGATTTATTTTTGGATTCTCAATATGTTTTGAAAGACGATAGCACATTAAATTAAAAGTTCTACACACTTTGATCACCGACAGATTTTTGCTAATTAACAGGAACTCAATCGCATTGCGGGAGTGGACAAGACTTGCAATTTTATCAAGGTTGATTTTTGTATATCAATTATTTTCCTTATTGGGAGTATGAGGGCTTTTATTTCAGAACTTATTGTTTCGGTTTATAAAATTGCTCTGCTCCAATTATAAATGTTATGAATATATTGCCTTATTTATTGTTGAAAAAATTTATAATCAAATGATGACGATATCTTAGCTAAAATGATATTGTAAATTAAGCATAACCATACATGTTGATGAAGGCGGATATTGGTTTGAAAAGATAGTTGACATGATCATCGTATTTGATAATGCAGGCTGACTTCATGAAAATGCCAATCCCAGACAACACTTTTGATGCAGTATATGCGATTGAAGCCACTTGCCATGCACCAGATGCTGTATGTGACAGTATCCTGTACTCTCTAATGGGTTTCACGCGCTAATTTCGCCCCATCCCTACTACAACTTTCTATCTCCCCCATTTACGTATAAATTGTGAAGTACTATGAAGCAACTTTAATGTGGTCTGCATGATAGCATGGAGTGCATGTGTTAATTGTGAATCTATAAAATGGTGTCTATAATTTTGTATTGGCTGACTCTTATTTCTCGTGCCATGGAATTATGTATAGTATGGATGCTATAAAGAGATTTTTAGAGTGTTAAAGCCTGGTCAATATTTTGCTGCTTATGAATGGTGTATGACCGATAGTTTTGATCCCCAAAACCCAGAACACCAAAAAGTCAAGGTATGTTACAGCGGTGTAGATTGAACTAAGATTGAGGTCTATTTATTAGGCCCTGTTGAAACCTCTTGGTTTGTAATCAAATCGATAAAATTCCTGGTTGCAGGCAGAAATTGAGATTGGTGATGGGCTTCCTGACATTAGATTGACCACTAAGTGTATTGAAGCTCTGAAGCAAGCAGGTTTTGAGGTGAACATCATTTTCTTCTTTGTCACCTTTCACTAGTATTGGCTTTTGTATATCCAATAGTTGAACCTAACTTGTTAAAGGGGATTCTCTCCTTTTCTGTGTGAAAGATAATATGGGAGAAAGATCTAGCAGCTGACTCTCCTCTTCCATGGTACTTGCCTTTAGACAAAAGTCATTTCTCGCTGAGTAGCTTCCGTCTAACTGCCGTTGGGCGACTTTTCACAAAAAACATGGTATTGCTATTGAACATCATCTGTAAATTTTTTTACTTGGTATTGTCTATGATTACTTATAGAGTTCTGTAATTTGATTGTATGTTGAGAATTTTAGGATTGGTAAATCTAATTACTCATTCAACATTGGTTGGGGCCAACAAATTAATATCTGCAGGTCAAGGTTCTGGAGTATGTTGGACTGGCTCCAAAGGGTAGTCTAAGGGTTCAAGATTTCCTAGAGAAGGCTGCGGAGGGACTAGTTGAAGGAGGAAAGTAAGTTTTGCACTTTCTCATGATATCACTCTTTCTATTCTACCCATGCATATGAAATTTATGAATATAAAAATGAGAATGCTCCTAGCCAGCATGATGTACAGTTCTCATCTGTTGCAATTTCAGATTCTGAAGGTCTCTTATCTGAGTCCTTGAGAGAAATACTGATTAATGAATTAGAAGATTGAACATCAATATATTTTTCTGGAGCAGAGGAATCTGAAATATGACTTTCTTTTTGTTTCTTTTCCAGGAAAGAGATTTTCACACCAATGTACTTCTTCTTGGCCCGGAAGCCTGATTCAGACAGTAACTAAGGTGGTTGTACAAATAGGTCGATGTTGTTTACAGAGATTGTGGTCGGGTGAATCGGTTGTTTTTGTCCTTGTGGCCTTAGTTTCCTGCTGTTTCGAGTTGCTTGTTTTTGTTTAGGTTACCAAAACTTTTGCTGTTTGTTCGATTAAGCAGTGTATTTTGTTCTTTTATTCTGTTTAAAAGTAAAAATTTAAATACACTCATTAGTCTTCTTACTTTTATTCTTTCATTTTAGTCTTCCAAGTTTTTTTAGTTCATTAAGCCTCTAATTATCTATATCTATATATAAACTATAACAATAGATAAATAGTACTATTTTTTTGATGTAATATATTTTGTATATTCTATTTTATTACTGTAAATTTTCTATTATTTTTCTTCTACAATCATGTTTATATTTTTCAAATCAGTTATATTCTTGAGTTACACCACAACCTCTCCACTCTATTATTTAATTACTAAGCTGGTTTGTAAAACTCATGTAACACTTTCCACATGTCCTTACTCGTGTAACACTTTCCATAGGCCCACCAATGGCTGAACTCGTTCAACAATAACAAGAAAAACACAAAGCATAAGAATGAAAGGAAGCAACTGTAATATAAGAGAGGGTTCTATCACATACACAGTTCTTTATATATACAAGTAAAGAAGTATAATATCACAACTTTGAAGACAGTTAAAGAAGCTTTATAGTAGACATTCTTCTGGGCTCTTCTTCCCACAATCATGATTTTAGAGCCAATAAACTATATGTACTTAGACTAAAATCCATCCGATGGAATCTCAACCTGAATCATGACCTTTACAAACCGGTAAATCATTTTTGAAATTGGGAGGCACTCCAAGGATTGGATTTCTCTCAAAGAAATTAACAGGCTTCAAATCAAAACTTGATGACACAGTGGGCATTATAGGGTAGTCCTCTTGACATGGTATGTGATGAAATCCTATTGTGTACCACAGAACTATGTCCTTATTCTCAATTCCACGATCCCTGCATATTAAACATCAAACACTTTCACAAATCAATATGATGAAAGGTAGAATTAGCATTGAACCATGACTTAAGAAAGGTAGAATCATGAAAAGAATGTGTGACCTGTTGGACCACACTTGAAGAGTATCATCTCCTTTGCTCTGATAAACGAATAAGCCACCAGCCCATTGCTCACTCTTGTTGTAAGGGGTGACCCATATTTGATTATTGGTAAAGGCTGCCCTTTTCTGTGGTGGGTCTTCTGGATCCAGCAAGCTACCTGCTGTGGCACCTGGAACCAATTTGTACCCAACAGGGTTCCCTACCCTTGTTTTCTTCAATGGATTCACCACATGATACTCAGATGGCTCATACAGTTGAAGTCTTATTTGAGCATCTTTCTCTGTCTTTGCCACTTTTTTAACTGCTTTCAAATAACTCTTTCTGGGTGATTCTCCCGGAGCCGTCTCTTGCATCTTTAAGTTTATCTGAACAAATGAATTGTCTGACCCATCAACATCCATGTCTAGGTAATACGTGATAAAATGGTCATGGATTACACCAATAAGGTTTTCGCTCAAAAGGGTTCCATAAAGATATTCTTTTTCAGGAACTTGGTCCATGTTCTCATAGGTAGTTCCTTTCACCATTAAGATACCACTCAGTCCAACCTGCATCAGACAAATGCCTATATATTAGGATAATCCATCTTACCCTAGACCATCATTATTTGCTGTCTCATTCGCTATTCTAAATGTCTCATTACTGATTTTTACGATATTTTCATTGTTTATGTATCCATATGTTCCCAAAACTTTTCAAGTGAATATGAAGTGGAGTGGGTGCTCGTGTGCATAAACTTTTCAAGGATTTTGGATCACATCAAATTTTGATATGTCTGCATAGGTCATGGGACTGTCAATCCTAAACAAGAATGTGTAGAATTAAAATTGAATTTTCCTCACTAACCTTTGCTCTGATTAGCCCATCGGTTTGAAATTCCCAATCCATGATGTAGTCATAGTTTCCCAAGGCTGCTGCCATCCTAACCACTAGTGTCACCTTTGGCCTTGCTTCTGTAACCTGTCACCGCAGCACGTACCCAAATAAAGTTAAGAGATAAAATCTGTTGAATTATTTATAGATCAAACAATCTTTATTCCCAACTAATGAACAACAGCTCAAAAATAGTCAAAATTCATAATTTTAAGTGTCCATGTCAATCTATAATTAGAAACTAAACAATACATGAGGTTTGCTTTGAACAGTGTGTTTGGATTATAAGGTCATTAATGTCCACTATGTCAAACCAAACACACACACAAACACACTTTGGTTTAAGCTTGGTATGAGAGAAAAGCTTACCTTGAGGCCAGTAATGGGGCATTCAGCATGTCTCCAAGCAATATCACCAGCATAACTCTCAAAAATGCAAATCATGTTGGGTTGGAGATAAGGTGTTCCATCATAAGATGCAAACACACCATCCATGTAGTGAGCATTTCGTGGACAATCATTCAGAGGGTTCAACGGCTTTGACTGCAACCCATACTCACCAGCATCCATGTATGTCCTAAAGTACCAACCTTCTGTGGGGTCCATGTAGGGCACAAATAGCTCAGATACGAACCCTTTGTACATTACATTTCTCAGCATTGATGTGTCAGGGTCCCTCACCTTGACCTGTGAAATTATGATCCCTGCCCTTGGGTCAGGTCTGAGGTGAAATTCCCAGTTTGCCCATTTCACCATGTGCCCATCAACACTAAAGCTTGGACCTTTTGGTTGCTCCAAGGATATTGGATTCAGGAGCCTCATCTCCCCACTCAGCTTCTGAATGGAGTAACGGTAATCAGTGTTGGCACCACTAGCCACAGGGATGTTTTGGCCATCATCTGAAACAGCTACCACCTCTTTTCTATCAATGTCAACCAAAGCAGTGACACCCTCGATTGGTTTCATGTAAAAGTTCACAGTGCCTTCTTTGGAATAGCACTGTACCTTCATCAACCTTCTATTCTCCTCCTCCGGTTTCTCATACCACCCTGAAGACAACGCCAAGCACACCAGGTCTGCTAAATTCACACCACGTTTGGTGAACGAGTTGTTGAACTCAGGGCACCTGAGGGGAGCCTCTAGAACCCCGAATTGGTCCTCTAGAGTAACCATGGGGTACCCAGAAACCAAATCGGTTTCATTTTCATGGCTCGTGACATGGCCAGTTTCGAGGTCCACAGTGAGAACATGAGAGACCCTCTTGACAACTGCAACCACGGAAGCCTTCCTTGGCAAGGGTGGATCACCCTTTTTCCATTTGAGGACTAGTTTTTTGTCTGGTTCTTCAAGGACCACAGAGTTTAGAGTGTAGCTGGACGAGGACTTGAAGAGAGGGTGAGAAGAGAGGATGGTTCTGACCCTGTTGAACTCTTGGATGGTTAGAGGGTCAAGAGGGTGTTGAGGAGTTTCTGATTCAAGGTGATGATAGGTAGGGGATGATGAGTAGAAGGTGTTGTTTGGGGTGTACCATCTTGAGTAAAATTTAGAGTTTGGAAGTGATGGAAGGTGAAGCCATGTGAGAAGTAAAACTAGAGCCAGAAGAAGCACGAAGCGCCATGAGTTTCTGGCTTCCATGTATGGATAGATAGATTGATAAAATGGGTATATTTGGTTTGAAAGAAGAATTATTAAAAATAATGAAAACTTTGAGCTGAATGCATTTATTGGACATGCTCATGTTTATGGAGTCAGGCAGTTAGAAGACGATGAAAGTTTGAGTCCAGGTGTCTGCAACAATGATATATGATAATGATATTTGCATATTAGAATTCCGTATACCGACACTTGACGTATAAGTCATATTTATTTATTTTAAATTAAGAAACAGAAAAAACAAATACATGGCTATAAGTTACATAAGTAATTAAAATATAAAAACTTTAAATAATACTTAACAGTTTTATAAATAATAAAATAATTGACTCACAAATTATTGAAAACATTGATTAAATAAGAAAGTTGATTTGTTTTAATACTATGTAAATATATTAGTAATGAAAAAAAATTGAATGAATAAAATTTGTGTTTATAAAAGTACGAGATTAAAAGATTTATATTGTTACTTTTAATACATGTGCTTATACATTAAGTCACGAGATCTTATTCCCACGCAAAACGAATTAAATAATTAATTAACACCACAATGTTATACACAAGACTTGAATCAAGTCCAATCAAGTCCTTTCATATAATCAAGTACTTTCAACCAATTGAGCTAGTATTATTCCTTATCTTCTCTTTCCACCTTAATTAACTTAGAGATTCTCGCCCTCACATTTATTAAATATTTATTTATTTTTCTCGGGTCTTACACATTGTGGGGAGAAACGCTTAAGATTGCAGTTTATCTCTTGAATAGGATACCAAGTAAGTAGTTAGCATAATCCCTTATGTGTTATGGACTGGTAAAAGGCCAAGCCTAAAGCATTTACGCATTTGGGCTTATCTAGCTAAGGCACATCCTTATAGGTCGCACGAAAGCAAGTTGGAATCAAGGACTGCTAGCTGTTATTAGTAGGCTATCCTGAACGCCTTTAGGGCTATATATTTTACAATCCCACTATTAAATCATGTTTTGAGACAAGAAATGCAATATTTCTTGATGATGTTGAGTTTGGGAAGGAATAGAACATAAGGAATGTTGTCTTTGAGGAGGAACCTGTTGTTGACAGTGATCAAGTCCCTATGCTTATTACCATTCTAGTACCTACCTCAGTAATAGATGACAATGATGGATTCATTCCTGACATTGTTCCAGCTTAAGATGTAACACCCCATATGGATATTACTAGATAAAACTGATTTTTCACAAAATATACTTTAAGAAAATCAGACATTACAATAAATTCCCAAGCACAGGAAATTTCAAACTTGTCTCGCTATAATCCATTCGTACTGTCTCATCTTTATTACAAGTTCATAATGGATAAAACATCATAATGTCTATTACAAAAGGTAGGAAAGCATAACATAAAGAAAATCC
>Ga0214544_1008664_pt1 | contig 16687 bp, 9 predicted proteins | sample CNSS3metaG_FD_160074 | JGI IMG/M metagenome (GOLD analysis project Ga0214544, IMG submission 160074) | Root nodule microbial communities from cowpea collected in UCLA plant growth center, Los Angeles, California, USA - CNSS3 | ecosystem: Host-associated > Plants > Roots > Nodule | place: USA...
TCATTAACAATAAATTTCAGTGATAAAAAGTTGTTAGTCACTATAGAGACCAATTTAGATATCAATTTACAAAATAAAAAATGATTAGTTACTAAAATAGTCAATATTATGAATAAAAAAATATAATTGGTCTCTAAATTGGTTTCTAAAATTTAGCTACTAAGGTTTTAACTATAAAAGAAAATTGGTCACTCAAAATGAGCTACTAAGGTATTTGCTATCAAAGGAATTGGTTTCTAAATTAGTCTCTAATTAATTATTAACTAATTTAACGATCAATTATAATTTTTTATTTTATAAATTGGTATCTAAATTGGTCACTATAGTAACTAATAAATTTTGGTCAATAAATTTTTTTGTTAATGAGATATTTTCTTGTAGTGCTAGTAAAAATATTATTTTAAAAAGTAAAATATGTGTGATGGCTAAACCTACGCAGGGGATCGTAGTATTATTATAAATAATATATGTAGTGAGGGCTAAACACTCCTAAGAAATAACAAATTTTTAAAAAATAAAATTTAAATGATGACTTAACCCACATAATAAAATAATTCTTTAAAAAAAATAAAACTTTAGAGGATTTTGTCTTTACTATTACTAATATTTTTTTAAAAATAAAACTTTAGCGAGGGCTTAAGCCTCACTACTACTAATATTTTTCTACAAATAAAAATGTGGATGCTGGAGAATGAAGAAAGGGTCTTACCGTCGCTTTTTGTGAGATGATTGTGTCAACCCTCACTCCACTAAACTAGCCACCATGGTATAAGGATGGACTCATTTTCCACACTAACCGAATACATAAAGACGCATAAAAGTCAATTTTCCACCTTTTGAGAGCATTTTGTTGCTACGTTTTTTTTTTTGCTTTTCTTGTAATGGATATTCTGATGCAGATTTGGGAAGTTTTTCAAACACAGGAAAGAGTACTAATATTTGTTTTGACAGTAGGTGGCACAACATTTAGTTGGATGTCTTGACTTCAAAAAAGCGTCACACTTTCAACCACAAAAGCATAGTACATGGCTATTTCAGAATCATGTAAGCAAATTATTTAGTTGAAAAGTTTTCTCGAGGAGTTGGGCAAGAAGTAGTGTGACAATGCTCTCTACTCTGATAGTCAGAGTTCCATTCATCTTGCTAAAAATCTTGTGTTCCATGCATAGACAAAGTACATCCAATTGAGATGCCACTTCATTAGAGGATTAATCAGTATTGGTACTTTGTTCTTAGAGAAGATCCATGGGTTAGAGAATATCCCTGGGTCAAACAATCCTTACCAAGGTGGTTACTAGATATCTCCAAGATATTATGATATAATAATTGATTACATAATATCTTTAAGATACAATACTTGATTATTTGTGTTTAATATATTTGTTTACTTATGGCCTAAGAAGCCTATAAATACATGCTATCATAGGAAGTATGAGGATTTGATAATTACTTTACTCTCATATATTCACTTAGCATTTTTTATTGACTTGAGCGTCAAAGAGTGTTTGTAGGTGGACCTCCCCTAGTGACAATTTAAAGTCCGATTACACGTTAGCCATCAAGTTAGTCCACCTTAGAAACTACTCAGCCAAATCCAATAAGAACAATATTCATATAAACAAACCATTAATATAATACTAAAATTAGAAAATATTCGATAAAAAATTGAATTCTATAATATTTATAAAATATATATTTATATGAAATAAAAAGTTATAATATATATACTAAAAATAAATATATAAAACGAATGAATTAAAACAATAAAACCTCATTCTGGTTATCAAGAAAATCAACTCGACAATAGACTTATAGTATCTTGAAGTCTCAAGTCTCTTTTTCGTTATCAAGTCTCAACTTTTTCACAAACCTGCAGAGTTGTTTATTTTAAGATTAATCATTAATAAATAATTAAAAAAAATTATTGCTCTTCTCAACTAGATAGTAAGATTTTTTTTCCTAAACTTTAATTATCTTTCTATAGAAAACATAACTTTGAATTATGTTCCAATTAATCTATTATCCACCAAAAGATTAAACTGTAATCTAATTAATAGTTTTGTAGAAAAATTCACTTCTTCGTCAAGATATATGCAAAAAAAACTCTTGAAACTTGAAAATCTAAAAGTACCTAGAAACAAAACTTGGCAAAAGAAATATGTTTATAATTCTAATACAAATCCAAAATAGAATAAAAATAACAACAACACAAATAGAAAGAAAAAACATACTAACAAAAAATGAGGATGAAAAAGTTAGTACACACGGACAACATGAGATTCAAGAGATTTAAGGAATGTAATATGCCCAAACCCTGAAAAAAGGACTCTTAGAAGAGAAGAAAGTTAGGAGAGACAAAAGAAGTCACATAGAGATAAAAGAAAAAAAATAGAATCCAACTTGATTATAGAGAACAAAGATAGCTAATCATTTTCTTTCTTGTAAACAAAATCATAATTTACTAAAAACATATTTTAACTCATTAATTATCATTTTACTACCAATAAAAATTAACATACACTAATAATAATTTAATTAAATTTTATTCCCAAACATAAACTTATAATTAATTTAATAGAGCTAGTAATAAAATATTTTTTAAGCCTTTTTTATCTTAAACATAATTTTATAATTATTTTAATAGAAGTATATTAATTAGTACTAAAAAAAATTTGAGGTCTTTTTTTTCTTAAACATAATTTTAAAATTAATTTAATAGAGAAATATTAGTAGTTAAAAAAAATTGAGGACTTCTTCTCCTTGAGGTCTAAAGCGAGTGTTTTACTTCTTTTATTTTTGAGCCGACTATGATTTCCATAGTGGTCGTTTATTTATGTTTTTTTTTTTTTCAAGTTAAAAAAAGACACAAGATGACATGAAAATAAATCTCAACCTTATAGTCATGGTATAAGAGTATATATTATATGAACACTAGAAAAATCATAGAACGAAAATCCTATGATTTTGCAGTATGAAATGCAAAAATGACTGGTGCCACAAGCTTTAAGAGGGTAACATCTTCTTGTACAATACAAAGTGGAGTTGTCAAAAAATGTTACCAAATTGGTAAAACCAACATCCTTAAGTGTTTACTGGCATATAACTCATGGGGTAAAGACCTTTTGAGGGTAAATGTTTTGAGTATTGATAAAAAAAATGCAAACAATTGTTAAATGTCTTGTTTTTCTCTATGTATTATACTTTAAAAGTATAATTACATGTTTTATTATCACTAATAATAAAAAGTAATTGTTGCCTTTTAAGAAAGAAACGATGTTACAAGTGAGTGACACAAAGTAAGGTAAGAGGTTGAATATTTTAATAGAATTTTAAAATTTTTTGTACAAAAAGAGTGTTGAAAAGTTGCATAAACCAACTTGACATCATTTATCTGGACTTCTAACAACTATATTAATTTAACCAAAATATTGCACTCTGGTTTAACCAAAGTGTTATCATCTTCGAATTTTTGTTTAGCATGGGTCTCTCTCATGTTCACTTCCCACACAACTCCCATTTGATATAATAGGCATACTGTCAGCTGGGACCCTTACCAAACAAATTAAATTAAGTAACAAATTATTTCATCTTGTTTAATCAATCAAGTTTGGTCCACATTTAGAAATATATTTATTCTTATGTTATCAATGATGATAATGGATGTAACATATCTTATTTTAATAGTATATTATTACTGATATAAAACATCTCAAAATTAATTTTCAGAAAGGAGATAATTCAAAGTATACTAGAATAGTCATTTAAAAGAAAAAACTATAACAAAACTATAATAATATAACCTTTATACATCTCCTACTATTATAACTAAAGCTTTGATGCAAAACTATACAACTCAAGGTCTTCTAACGTCTAACAATTTATATAGTTGTCTCCCAATTCTTTATAAGTGTCTCTATATATGCATCTTCATTTACTCACACTAATAAAGTGATCGTTGAAAAATAAAGAAACAAACCCAAACAACACCAACAACATACGAGAGTAAGCTAATTTACAAAAGAAATATCATATATCAATGAACATGTTGTATCACAAAGTAATCTCGACATTTATAAAGACATAAGCCATTCTACCAAAGACCCTTCTAAACTCAATTATCCAAATACGTGCATTTGAGTCAGACTCGTGAAGCCATACACTTATGAAGGTAATACACTGATCAACCGAGATACCACACGTTAGTTCCTATCACGATCATAAGAACCCTAGATGGTTGTCCTTATGACAGGACCTCCTACCACTCTAACCAACTAATCATTCTCTTCTACATGAATGTGAATGGTTAATAGAGTTCAAAATAACTTCACATGATGGAACAATCCTTACTGCAATGCACACCTAGTGATTTACAAACAAGATAGAATTTCCTCCCTGAAAATCACTACATCATCATCACTTTCATACCATGATTTAACAAATTAATATTCATATAACATATCACACGTTCTCATATGAACTTAAATCATCACACCATAACATACAAAGATACTGTATCTTAATCCAAACTCAACATGCATACTTTACATTTTATATCACTCTCTCTCAAGTATATTGCATAACAACTTAACAGCACATGTACAACTGTTTGAGATTTTTGAGATTTTAAAAAATAAAACTACAACTTTCATAAAAGTTCAAAAGTTAGGTTCTTACATTTAAATTAAATATAATTTAATCAAGAATACAATGCAAATTATAATAAATTCAATTGAGTAACTTTAAACAAAAATTATGCTTCAAACAAACAATAAAAGTCAAAATTATCAATAATCTAAAATATTGGAATATTACGTGAAAAATTGTTCTAATTATAGACTTCCAATCTCCAATCGAACAAGAATAAAAAACTCATTTAAACAACCTTAAATAAAAATGGTCTAAAAAAAAAATTTTAACTGAAAACTAATTAAACATAAATATTAAAAATAAACCAAACAAACATAAATTTATAGTTAAACTTAACCACATTTATAGTTATGAAGATTAGTGGATCATAGTTAAAAAGTTATATCAGATGAAAAGTAAAAAAGGATTAATAAATGGTTGTTCGGGATATATACACTTCACTTCATGTGAACCAAATAACAAGAAAATAAAATCATTTATGATTGTAAAAAAATATAATAAGAAAATAAGTTATTGCAGTGACAAATCAACACAAAATGAAGTAAAATTAAGTTAAATTTATTAAGATTAAAAAAATGAAAGCTAATAAAAAACAAATTGCTTAGTGGTCAAAGTATGTAAAAAATTGATTTTTTTCTTTTTTTAGTTTTAAGCGTCTTACCTGACTTTTTTTTATACCGATTTAAGAAATAGTTTTATGATGCATAATTTTGCGTGAAACTTGGAAAAATAATAGCAGAAGTAAGAAATTAATATTTTTTCATTTAAGCTTATGCACAAAAGAAGTAAAATAATTACCCCTATAGTTTGATATGGTCGCTCATTATGATCTTTGACCATAAATTAATTTTCATAAAAGATAATAGCTAATTAATTATTAGGACATATTTAGATTATACTAGTGATCTTGGACTAAACTGATTTTATCAAACTATTTTATATATTTTTACTAGCGTTTATAAAAAAAGTTTTATAACTTTTATATTTTGATAATTTCTTACAAAAAAAAAAAACAATGTAATTAATCAATCTTGGTCAAATAGTTATATGTATGGTATTTTTATATACTTGTCTGACATAAAATGTTTTAAATATTTAGTGTGTTTGATAGTGTTTAGTGTTTAATGAATACACAAAATTGTCTTAAATTAACTAAATGTAATGCTAACTCAAATCAAAATATTAAAAATCTTAATGAGATTACCAAATCTATATTATAAAATTTTGATATAAATTTATAAAATAAGTAAATATAAATATAGAGACTGAAAGATTACTAGAGTAGGAGTAAGTTAGTTAACAGATATATTAATGAAGCTTTAATAAGTCCCATGTTTGAATGGCGACTATCAGAGATAATGAACTGAGAATTTGAAGGAAGAGATTAAGTGAGAAGAAATGGAAAGAATTCATTAAAATTTAATTTGATTATTAAAATTTCTAAAATTATTTAGATTATTTTATATAAAAGAACTTATAGAAAAATAGTTATAAAAAAATATAACATGAAAAACTTCAATTAAATTAAATAATTCAGTGTTTAAATAAAATAATTTATTGATATTATATTATAAAATTTATAATTAATCAATTTTTTAATTTGTGTCATACCATGAAAAATAGATTCTTGCATTATTTATACATCAATTTATTTACTGGTATCCCTATTGATAATATAAAATATAGGATACAATATATAAGATATAAAATATAAAATGAAAAATAAATATTATTATAAATTTTTTTAATTAGTATGAATAGTGGATTCCTACATTATTTACAAATCAATTTATCTATTTTCACATCCTTATTAATAATAAAATATAAGATAGTTAGGATATATATATATATATATATATATATATATATATATATATATATATATATATATGTATGTACTCTCCAAAAGATTGAAATTAGAGAAACTTGACAAGTTAATTTTCTATTTATATTGATGAACAATTTTTTAGTAAAATTCAAAAGTTACTGAACGTTATGTATCCAAATATTTTCTTTGTTTGAGATAGACGTGAAGTGAGCAGAGAAACTCTTAGCATATCCAGACAGATATTGTATACATGTTTAATTAACAAATATTCTATTATATACTTAAGACTAATTAAAAAAGCATATTAATTATTTAAAAAGTAAAATTTATTTTAAACCAATAATTAATAGAAAAGATAATAAAATTAATATGAAATAAAAGTGTCAAGACTCAAGAAAGTATTCTAAGACGAAATATGAAGATGAAAAAAAAATACAAAAAGATGATCATATATAAAAAAAATAAAAATAAATACTTCATGAATATATGTAATAAATTAACATAAAAGTTGGGAGTATTAATTTAATACAAGTAAAAAGATATTTATTATTAAGAAGAGTAGTGTTTTGTTACATAGATTCTGAGATAGTAAGTCCTCAAGCATATCGTCCGTTAAACTTCTTTTTGTTTTATTTTTATTTATTTATTTTTCTTTTTAGCATTTATTATCAAACTTCAAGGTGTCAAAATTCTTGAGCTTCAAGCATTGGAAACATCGCAGAAAACGAAGCGAGAAAGAGAAAAAAAAAACTGTGTTATCTCTTCACCACCTTATCTCTACTGACCATGGAAAATGCTCATGGTTCTATGAGCAACAAGCTTAATGGAAGCCCTGATGAGGGAATATTTCAAATGAATGAAGAGGTGGAGGTAATATCAAATATTTGATAAAGATGTAAAATTTTTTAATTGAATTTTTTGACCTCCAAAAAAAAAACCATAAAAAAATTGTGTTCTACCCGTTGTTACACTTTGTGCATGTGATTTTTGAGTTGTTAATCTGCACCTTTGATAGCTGTTACTGTGTTTGAATGCTTTTAGCTTCATTAAGCATGCCGCCGCTGTTGTTTTTTTATTAAGTTTTGGTCTTTTCCGGTTGATGAGTTTTGGGCGATTCTCAATGTGGTTCATGCAAAAGGTTTTTTAATTTGTGGTTTTGTTTTTGTGCTTACCGATGCATTGTTCTTCTCTTTGTCCCGCATGCAAAGGGTATTTCAAATGAAGATGGTAATGTTTTCTCTTGTGATCACTTTCTCCGAGAGAGTTGAGTTGTTTTGATCTGAGATTTGCATGTGTAGGGATTGAGGATGTTTTGATGTTTTTTCAGGTGAGGTGTGTAGAGGAGGGGTTTCTAGGATCATGGCACCCTGGGATAGTTCTCAAGTGTGGGAAAGTGAAATGCTTTGTGAGATACAAGAATGTTCTAAAAAGCGACGGTTCGGAATATCTTGTGACTGCAGTGAGGGTTTCAAAAGCATCGGAATCTTCAAAGTATAGCATGCGCGGTTTCATTCGGCCACCGCCACCTCTGATTCAGTTTGGGAGATTTAACCTTAACTATGGTTTGTGCGTGGATGTAAACTGTCAGGGAGCTTGGTGGGAAGGAGTGATATTTGATCACTGCGATGGAATGCTGAGAAGGAGCGTGTTTTTTCCAGATTTGGGTGATGAAATGCTGATTGAAATTCATCAAATGCGGATTACTCAGGACTGGAATGAAGTTACACGACAATGGAAACTACGAAGAAACTGGGTGTTTCTGGAATTGCTGGAGGAGTACCAGGATGGGGCATTTAGTGTTTCAGCAAAACAAATATGGTATGATATACTGGTAAAACTGAGATTTGGAATGAGGGGAGAGTGGGCATATAATGAGAAAGAATTGTACAGAGAAGCTGTGAGAATGATAATTTGTGAGTACTCAAGACTCAGAGTGAACAATGTTTTCTCAGTTTTAGACTTTCCACCAGAACAGGAATCGGTTGAACCAATGGCTAGTATTGACTTGAACATGGCCTTGTCTGAGAGAGATAATTTTGTGCAGAAAGAAGCTGGTCCTCGTGTTCGAGAGCTTTTACCTGAGTTTGAAATAGAAATTGACCTTGAAGGTGCTCCTGAAGTAGTGTCTGGTGAGAGATGTGAAAGCTCAAGGGATTCAAAGGGCAAAATATCTATGAGTCAAAGCAGTGGAATGCCTCCACAAAGATCAACAAAGGTGTCTGCTCCTAGTCTTTTACCTCCGGATAAACCTCTAACTATTTTGTCTTGGTTGATCGACAACAAAATGGTGTTTCCAAGATCTACCGTGTATTATTACAACGAAAAAGCTTGGCACCATGCAACTTCTAGTTGGACTAGAGGGAAAGCAACTCGCAGTGGAATCAAGTGTCACTGTTGTGACATAGTTTACAGCTTTGTTGGGTTTGAGCATCATGCCAGTGGAATCAGTACCTGCACACCATCTGCTTGTATTTTTTTGAGAGATGGTAAATCACTCTTAGAATGCCAAACGGAAATAATGCAAAATCGGCTGACAAGAGAAACTAACGAAAACCCAAGCATTAATTTCCCTCTGGACGAGAATGACTTGATTTGTTCCCTTTGCCTCTATGGTGGTGAACTTATCTTATGTGATCAGTGTCCATCTTCATTTCACATGACGTGTCTTGGGTTGGAGGTAGATTAACCATTCTCCTTCTCAATCATTGTTTTTGTTTTTACTGCTATATGTTACTTCCATTTTGTACTTTCGTATCAATGATTAGTTGTTTCCTCCAACTTGTTCTATGTATAGCATATCCCTGATGGTCAATGGCTTTGCCCACAATGTCGTTGCGGTATTTGTTGCCAAAGCAAACTGGATGAAGATGAGGATGGCCATGCTGCACTTACTTGTGTACAGTGTGAACATAAATGTAAGCAACGCTACCATGAACTTTTACTTTAATATTTCATCCATTTCTTGATATCTTTTGAGTGTGTATTTATAAATCCGGAGTTATATTTGTCAAACTTGTGCAGATCATGTTAGGTGCCTGGAAAATGGAGGCATAGATTTATCAAGATGTTCAGAAAACTGGTTCTGTGGAAAAAGCTGCGAAAAGGTACAACAACTCCATCTCCATTCTTTCTTCGAAAACTGTAGCCATCATTTTTGGAAGCATTATTTTACTTTTGACTGATTCTTTTGAAACAAACCTATATTTAGTGCTTCTGCATATGTGATTATGGTGAAGAGTTATTCATGAGGGTTACTGTGTCCACATTTTGCAGATACACGAGGGCCTGCATGGGCTATTAGGAAAGGCAGTTCCAGTGGGTGTGGACAATCTGACATGGATATTGGTGAAGTTTATTGAGCCTGAGTGTGATGATGTTGTTAGAATTAGAGATGATAGCATAGTAGCAGAAAGTTACAGCAAACTCAATCTTGCCCTTTCGGTCATGCATGAATGTTTTGAGTCCCTAGAGCAAAGTTTATCTAGCAGAGATATCATTGAAGATGTTATATTTGGCAGAAGGTCAAATATTGCTATATATCCTTCAAAATAATAATATTTTGTGCTGATCTTTGTATTTCTGTCATCTACTTTATTTACAAATTTGTGTTTCTAATTTTGCTACATTGTTGTTCTTTTGATATATCTGTACTTTGGAACTTTGTAGGTCAGAGCTAAGGCGATTAAATTTCCAGGGTTTCTATACTGTACTACTTGCGAGAAATGAAGAAGTGGTTTCTGTGGCTACTGTTAGGTGAGCTTAAGATCTTTTCACCATCAAATAATAGCCTTTTTTCTTCTTTTTATCATTATCAGAGTCCATTTATGAGCCAGTTTATTCCATTTATCTATTGAAAAAAAAAATGAAGTGTATTAGATGAAATTCATTTACTGAAAAAAAAAAGATTGCATTACATTGAATTAAACAATTTAATTATGGATGATATATATTGATGATGAACTGTTCACTATTTTCTAAATTCCAACAAATTTGATGATCAATACTTAATGTTTAAATCATTCTTAATCTATTTGTTTCATGCTTAAATCCTTATTGAAAAATAATTAGTTTTTAACGTGTTTTACCTATGCAATATAAAAATATATTTTTTTTGTCCTAAACATAAGAAACATTGAGATTTATAATTTCTTCATGAAGTTTACGTACAATGTTTTTCTTGCATTCATCTTAAACATTGGTATTTATATTAACTATAGTTTTTTAATAAACATCCTATTATTCTAAAAAGATGTTATTTCTTTGATAAACCTTTATAACAATAATAGCTAGGCAACATTAAGAAAATGCTTCCAAATGGTTGAAAAGTATGAGAAGAATTATTGTCATCTTAGAAGGAGAAGTCTAAAATGTACAACTTAATATTTGTTTTATTTTTCGATGTTTGCATAATATATTTGTCTAAATATGTACACTCAAACTTAAAAACACAAGAACATCGTAGATACAAGGATAATGAAGATGAGATAAAATAAACATAAAATTGTAACAAAAGAAGAGCATATTTTTAGTGTGTATGAATAAAATTTTTTTATTATATATCTTCACAGCAAATACTATAAAAAGGTAATGAAATATGTTATCCAAAATAACTGAGTACCACTGTCTCTACTTTTATAGAATGAAAATTGATGAAAATGTTCATCTGGTCAAAATGGATTAGTAAATTATTTTTATATTGAAATAACTGAAATTAAGATTTGTTTGATGCACCAATTTATGAGCCTTAATGATATTTTGTGGCAATATATGTAAGGGTCCACGGGAATAAGGTGGCAGAAGTACCTTTTGTTGGTACAAGATTACACTACCGTCAACATGGATTTTGTCGCATTCTGATGAGTGGTCTTGAACAGGTTTTTTTTTTTATTATTGTCTTTTTACCTTAATTTGAACCTTTTTATTAATATATTGTATTGTAACTGCATGCGTCATTTTCTGAAGACACACAAACAAAGATTTTTTTCCTCTTTTGATTAAATCTATTGTCATACCCCGTGTTTTATAAACTATCTTCTCATGATTCTAATTTAAATATTGGGGCAATAATTTATTACCGAATATAGTGTGTAATACGCACACATATGCTTTCTATTATTATAATGAAGTACGTTAATGTTATAAAGAAGGAAAATTATTTTTTGATAAATTTTATTTTGACAAACTGACAAAGTTTCCATAAATAATTACCTTTACCTATAAATCTCTAGATATATTCTTCTTCAAGAACATCATTTAGAAAGGTTTATGACAATGTGTACCACTTCAGCCTAAATGGTTTAGGCAAGTCTCTCTCTTTTACCATTGATTTCATCTTCTCCATGACTGTGCAATTCTTCCTTTTCAGACACACCATTTTGATGCGGAAAATATGCAACTCTAAGTTGTTCCTCTATTCCTTCATTTTAACAAAATTTTGTCGAACCCATTTGAGTTAAATTCTTTGCTTCGATCAATTCTTATAACTTACATGTCTACCACTTTGTTTCTCAACAAGAACATTAATTTTCTTCATTGTTTGTTCAAAATGGTAATTTGTGTTGCTTCCTTAGACGAAATCCTTCACAAGTTTAATTATTTTCTTTCAGGTATGGTAATCATGTCATCATATTCTTTTGATATAGTAACTTCAAAGCTTGGTATTGAAATGACCAAATCTTGGAGCAATTGATGACGTAGAAAATATAACGTCCTTTGAGTCTTTTTTTTTTTAATTTTTTTATTATCCTTCAACTCTTCCTTTGAGTCATCTTCGACAATCTCTCATAAAGAGAGGAAGAAAATGTCTTCATTTTACTGTCCCAATAATCATATTTTGCTCCCATAAATCGTAATCCTGTTTAACATCCTTAAACAAAGCAATTATGCAAGTAGTTTGTGAAGGAAAAGCTCATTGAAGTTATGATTTTCTGAGTTGTAGTTTTGTTTGTTCAGTTGCTGATGCAATTAGGTGTGGGGAGGCTTGTTTTACCTGCTGTTCCTAGTACGCTAAGGACATGGATGGACTCTTTTGGTTTTGAAAAGATGAATCTTTTTGAGAGGTCTAAATTTCTGGACAACACCTTCTTAAATTTTGAGGGTAGCATCATGTGCCATAAGCTGTTGACCAGGATTCCACCTCCATATTCTGGCTTGTTAATACCTAATTTTGAGGGTACATCATCTTCACAATTCACTTTATGATTCCTATTTTTTTTCACAGTAAAATAAGTTTGTACTGTACAAAGACGATTAACTTTGACATTTCCTTGTGCAGAGTCACAGCCCAGATCTCATGGTTTACCTCATAACACTGTTGACCTCAATCGCTCTATTTCAGTATCAGAAGGAGGGATGGTGTATCAGCAAACGGGAAAGTAAGTCTCCCTTCTTTTTCTTTAATAATATATATATCACTATCATTTTGAAAATAAGAGTATTGACGTATCAAATATTTGTTGTATTTGATGCATGTATGTATCTGTGCGTCATCGACTATGTATATTACTGAGTAACTAAACAATTCAAACCTCATATAAGTATCACCCAATTTGTACCTATAGATGTCATCCTCTATAGTAAAGTTTTATTTATATTTCTTCTGTGTAACTAGAGATTCTATGTTGGGAAGGAGTGAGCATAAGCATGTTGCTGAGAGATTTTATATTGGAAACTGATGACAGTGTTGGTATTTTTCAGTACTGGTGCAGGCAACAACAATGGCAACAACAATGATTGTGTCACTTGTGCTACTTTTCCAATCGACATGGTACTTTCTTTTAACTGTTTTAACGAGTCACACACTTTGTTTCACCCCCGTTGCCTTAATTTTGGTTATGACCCATGATTTATTGGTTCATAGGAGAAAGGATCTGCTAGTGATCAACAGTATCTTAATGGAAGCAGCTCACAGTTGGATCATGAAAATGAAGGTGACGAATACAACAGTGAGTATGGTCGAAAGAATGTAAGGTTTCTGCATAAGGGGAGCTTCTGATGTTCATGCATGGTTTCACAACTGCAAAACTAACTTTCATGAATTTATAAACTCAGAAATGGTAGATTTCAATGAGTTTACATCAAATGTGATGGAGCTACATTCAAACTTTTTCTGCCTGTGAATCTGGTTCATTCTGGAATGCTTTTTTAATTTCTTTTGGTTTTGGATTATGTTGAAGTTGACATGGGTTTTGTTGTTGCGTTCGTATTATGCAACTTTTTTTTAATGCTAAAAACTTAAATTAGTACTCCTTTTGTATGTTAGATTTGTGTTCATTACGTCTTTTGAAACTGTAATATCCACTTTTATTTTCACTAATATCGGATCCTTATTTCATTTCTAAAATTTCTTGTTACTTTTATTTTTTTTCAAAGAGAGAATGATATATTACAAATCGGATGTCTTCTCTAATTTTTATTTGATGAATGGTAGTTGTCTATAGGCTACAACTTAATACCAAATACTCAATTTAATGTTTTTTTTTTTGATAAAAAACAAATAATTAAATTAATTTTATTTAATTGATTACTAAAACAATGATGAATTATAATTTTTTATTTATAATAATGATTATTTTAATAATTAATAATTTTTAATTTTTGTAAATTGGTCATTATATATAAAATGACTAAAATTGGTTTCTAATAGAAAATTTTGTTGTAAGTGATATATACATATATAGATAAAAGTGAATATTTGTAAGAAATATTTCTAGTATTTTATTTACTATCAGACTTGAATATATAGTTTTATTTACTTGATTATAAATACATATATTTTTATTTTTTAATTATTTAATTGTTTTCTAGTTTCTGTTTTGTCTTTTTTTAATAATAAATGATTTTTCTTAACTTTTTTTAATAATAAATGATTTTTCTTAACAACAAGTAGTTGTTCAGTTTTGTAGGTAACGTTCTAGCTATATCATTTATCTATAAGCACTTTATAGATGAAGTTTTTACCATCATTTTTTATTGAAAATATTTTCTTGTATCAACTTAATTTTTTTTTTATTATTGACGAAATGATAACACATTTCTTGAATCTGACTTAATAAATCATAATCTGTACCTCTTCTTACCCTTTTATATATCCTAAAACATACATTTAACTAGGGATTATAAATAAACCTATCATGTGACTATTGTTCGAACTCATGTTTTGACAAAGAATTTTTATATTAATTTGAGTATGAATATGAGTTGAAAGATACTTGACTTTTTAGATTGGTTATGAGGATGGGGATGAAGATGTGATGTACATATCCGGCCCGTCCTAACACCCGTTATAATATCCCTACTTTTAAATAATTATATTATTTATTTTATCCTTATCTTTAAAAGAAAAATTTGAAAATCTTATATGTTTAATGTTTCATATTATATTTAGTTTGAACATTGACAAATAAATGTAGTTTTAAGAAATGTTATAACAAAAGAAAAAAAAATAATGATAAAAGTAGATCATAAGAACTAAACTAAATTATATATATATATATATATATATATATATATATATATATATATATATATATATATATATAAGTGATTCTTTTAATGAATCTTCTAATAGATAAGATAAGAATAAAGGAAAACAAAAAAAAAAAGACAGGGAAAAAGATATATCTATTCATTAATGAAAGGAATTTTATGGAAGATAAAAATAATTAGAATTGATAATCTTACATTTAACATGCATTCATTATTTGACAAGTTGGCACATGTATGACTTATAAACAAATGAATGAAATGCATGATGAAGGAAAGATGAGATAAGATGACTTAATCTACATGTACTACATTTAATACACATGGATTATTTGGAAAATTTTGGCTTACATTTCATTAATGAAAGGAATCTTATCAAAGTCTATGAATACATGGAAGAAATGTAGAAAGAGTGAAAGGTGGGTTATATGAGAAAGAAAGAAATAAATAAAGAAAGAAGAAAAGATAGAGAGAAAGAGAAAGAGAAAGAGAAAGAGAGAGAGAGAGAGAAGAGAGAGAGAGAGGGAGAGAAAGAGATAAAGTTGAAGCAACAAATTTGAAAGATATCTTAGTCTTCTAGAAGTATAGTTAGAATGTCTCCACAATTAAGACAAGGTAAATGGGAGTGAGGTTAAGCTATTTCTATGTTAACATTGATAAACTCATGTTTGTCATATTTATCTTTTATTTATTTCAAATTTTATATTATTTTATTTGCTTTCATTCAATTGTTATCTCTTTATTTAATTATATTTATATTATTTAAATCTATATTTAGTCACACAATAGTCCTTCTAATTATTTTATTTAATTTGATTTATCTCCAGTTATGTTGGTCTTGTTTATTTATTTTATTTAACATAACTTTATCTCCAATTACACATTGGTCCTACTTAATTATTGATAATTTATCTTTGTTTATGCAATTTTTTTATTTATTTGATTTAATTTATATCCAGTTATGTACTGGTCTTGTTTATTTATTTTATTTAATTTATATCTAGTTATACACAAGTATTCTTTATTTATTTTATCTTCAGTTATGCATGGGTCTCACGGTGACGTCTCAATGCTAGGACGTAATTCCGCTGCCACGTGGTGGTGCCTCAAGTACATATCCGGATAGTCAAGTCTTAGGTTTTGATATGGATGAGTACTTCACATGTGGGTGTCTGCTACGTATGTTTGAATGTGAATGGTATGTTGAGTGTATGATATGATGACTTCTTCGCTAGCTTACCCTTTTGCTTGCTTGTGTGTTATGTGTAGACTCTACCTTTGCGATGATCATCAACCTTGTTGATGTGAGCAGATGTGAGAACTCCTGGCGGTGGTGATGGTAATGGGGATGCTGCAGCTTGACGCATTGGACAGGTGTTGGGCCCACTGTGGGGCCCATTACCGGGGGATTTTATTATTTATGTTTTCTTGAACGAACAAGACCTAGTATTTCTTAATTATGTTGTTCAGTATATTTCTAGTTGGGCCATGTGGGGCCCTTTTCTTGTAATCCGGATATATTGGACGTATTGTATACATTCTTATCCTAAACCCCGTACTCTCTGATTTTATGTGATATTTTATTAATTGAGGTTATTCAGTTTTTGGGACGTTACATTCGCTAATAGAATAATAGAACTTTTGTAGAAGAGAAAGAATGCATGCATGAGGAGTTTGTTGCAAATTCGATAATCTATGATAGAATATATAAGATTAAGGAAAAATTAA
>Ga0214544_1008671_pt1 | contig 16667 bp, 8 predicted proteins | sample CNSS3metaG_FD_160074 | JGI IMG/M metagenome (GOLD analysis project Ga0214544, IMG submission 160074) | Root nodule microbial communities from cowpea collected in UCLA plant growth center, Los Angeles, California, USA - CNSS3 | ecosystem: Host-associated > Plants > Roots > Nodule | place: USA...
ATCAATTAAAGGTACGCATTCATTAATCACTGATTTGACTCTCTGAGAGCTTTGACTTACTTGAGCTTCGGAGACTCTTCTGCAGGTAACCCCTCCTGGGTTCAAGCTGACATGTATCGACCAGAGAAAGGCCAACCGAAGAGATAGTGGACTACATGGTAAGGTGACGCTTGTGCCTAACTTATCTTGTTTCTTCTGCAGGAACAAGAAGTGATATAAGTTGCATCATGGCCCAAATGGAGAAGGACTAATGCAAAACTTTACGATAATATTTTTTAAAGTTATTAGTTAGTTAAAATAATGACCCAATTCTTTGTAAAATTGGCTGACCAAATTATGTTTTGGTTTAATCAATTAATGGGTTCTATTTTAGTTTTATTTCAAGTTGTAATAATGACCCAATTGCAACTTAGTTATCAGCCTTTGGGAGAACAGGATGATGCATAGTTGAATGCTTTTGGGTTGCCACAATTTTAGTTACAATCAGCATTAAGTAGTGAGATCATTAATAGCTTTAAGTGGGATGTAATTACAATTTATGTGTCTTTTGTAATTCCAGTGGTTAAACCTTCTGTATCTGCTGACCATTTTCATAATGAAGACAAGTTGAGTTTTATTCAAAACGGTTAGAGCTTACCTCTTTTATTTTAGTGAGAGCAATTCTCCTATGTTCTTGAGTAATTCAGGAATCCTTGAGTTTTATCAAAGGTCTGTCCTTCCTTGGTGTGTTTAAACTCTTAGGCTTATCTTCAATCCTTGGAAGTGTGACGTCTATCAATTTTCACTCCATCTTCTTATCTATTTTCGTTTTCTTGTTTGAAAAAATTTCTCAAATTTCTTGCTTATTAGCATTTTCAACCTTAATAGATTAGTAAAAGGAATCCACCCATCTGGATTCCCGTCATTTGGTATTAGAGCCTGGCTCTAGGTTTGGAATATCAATGGAAGTTTACTATATAGGATGTTTAATCGAAGGCCACCCATGTTTAGTTGCATACGATTACGGAAGCAACAACAGTGTTGCGAGCCAAAGATTGGTAGAGAAACTCTAGTTACCAGCAAGCTTTCACCCGAATTAAGGATGGATCAAATTCAGTACAGGGCAATGTGTGAAAGAAGTATTATGTGATATCGCTTCCATGGACTCTTGTCATCTTCTTTTGGGATGATCATTGATTCGTTTTAAAACACTCAATCTTGATGAATGTTCGCTTTATTTAAGGCATGAGGGACACAAAATTAAGTTAAAGTTTATGACACCAAGAAAAGTCAATAAGGATCAACATAGGCTAAAGGAGAAAATAGAAAAAGAAAGAATAGAAGAAGAAACAATAGAGAGTGACGAAAGAATGAAAAATGAAGAAAAATAAAAAGAACTAGAAAAAAAAGCACGAAAAATTTATTTGTCAATGATTTTTCTTCTACTGTTTGTGATGTCATTTTACAAGAACAAAGGGATGGGCATATGAATGAAAAAGACCAACTTCTATGTATGAAAATGAAGCTTGTTTATAGTGTTTTATTATGTATCTAGTCTGCTGATGAAAAACAAAGTCTTGAGGATAAGGAAACACAATTCATGGAGTTACTTGTTACATACGAAGATGAGGGAGTGTTGGCAAGAAAGGTGCTCCACGAATTGCAACCATTGGAAAGGAACAAAACTAAATTTATTCAAGTTGCATTTGATCCTGGAGGAAGAGAATTAGTTTCAAGTTGGAGAAAAATTCACAATGACATAATAAATTTATATTAAAACTAGTAGAAAAATAAAGCCTTAATATTTGGGACAAATCTTCTCGAAGGAGGGTATGATATGAGTCGCATCATGGCCCAAATGGAGAACGACTAATGCACAACTTTACGGCAATATTTTTTAAAGTTATTAATTTGTTTAAATAATGTTCTAATTATTTGTAAAATTGGCTAACCAAATTATGTTTTGGTTTAATTAATTAATATACTCTAGTTTAGTTTTATTTCAAGTTGTAATAATGACCCAATTGCAACTTAGTTATCAGCCTTTGAGAGACAAAGAGGATGCATAACTGAATGCTTTTGGGTGACTTTTGGGTTGTCACAATTTCAGTTACAATCAATCATTAAGTAGTGGATCATTAATGGCTTTAAGTGGGATGTAATTGCAATTTATGTGTCCTTTGTAATTCCAGTCGTTAAAGTTACTATATAAGCTGAATCATTTTATCAATGAAGAAAAGTTGAGATTTATTCAAAACTATTAGAGTTTACCTATTTTAATTTAGTAAAAGCGATTCTCCTATGTTCTTGAGTGATTCAGGAACCCTTGAGTTTTATCAAAGGTTCTTCCTCCCTTTGTGTTTTTAAACTCTTATACTTATCTTTCATCCTTGGAAGTATGACATCTATCAATTTCCATTTCATCTTCTTATCTATTTTTGTTTTATTGTTTTAAACAATTTTTCAAATTTCTTGCTTATTAACATTTTCAACCTTGATAGATCAGTAAAACGAATCCACCCCTTTGGGTTCCTATTAAGAAGGGAAAACAAAGAAAAAAAGGTGAAAGAGGTAAAACCTGAGTGGGTATCGGAAAGTTGAAACCTTGGTGTGCTCGTCGCATCTCTCTGGTTGGGGAAGGGAGATGATAAAGAAATCAAAGATGAGCTCTGCCAACAAACACCCAGAAAGCCTCGACATTGCTTTATTGAAACATTCACTACTGTTAATAAGATGAGTATATTTCAACTTTTCACCTTTCCACATTGCAAGTACAACTTTTCTCCTTCCCACTCTGCGAAAATAAGTGTGAAGAGGGAAAGTTAATGACCGTCTGCAACAAAAGCACAAACAATTAATCTTTCAAATAAAAAATACTTTCTTTTTGCATTAGACAAACTCTCATACCAATTAAAAATAATTAATTAATTTTGTTTTACTAAAACTATTGTCGGTAATACATAATAAATAAAATAAAATGTATTTCTCATAATATGCACGTCTTAGTACTTAAATTCTAAAATTTAATATAAACATGTTGGTTACACTAACGTGTTATTATAATTATGTGCACCACTCTTATCACGACACTTTTTTTTTTTCATATATACGATGAGAAAGAAAGGCACGTGTTTTTCTTTTTATATATATGAGAATGAGAAAGAAGGGCAGGCTAAGCACAGTACGATGAAAGTTGTGAGCTGTGTTCGGGGGGGAGTTATTGTCTATCGTTGACCTCTATGGTAGAATCAGTCGGGGCCTGAGACGCAGTGGTTTACCCTGTGGCGGATGTCAGCGGTTCGAGTCCGCTTATCTCCAACTCGTGAACTTAGTCGATACAAAGGTATATGATAGCACTTCAATTTTTTCGATTCGGCAGTTTGATCTATGCTATGATTTCTCATTCATGGACGTTGATAAGATCCTTCCATCTAGCAGCACCTTAGGATGGCATAACCTTCAAGTTAAGGGCGAGGTTCAAACGAAGTTGTGTGTTACTTTAGCTCAGCCTTTTGTTTTCTATTATTTTTAAAATTTTAAAACTATTTTAAAGTGGATAGAAGGTGGGTTAAGCTCACGCTAAAAGTTTGATTTTTTTTTTCTTTACTTTACTGCAGGGACGTTTATGCGATGCTATTAGCATCTTTCACCACCATCTGGTAACATTTTGAAGCTAAGCTTTCTTGTAATGTTTTATGTCGTGTCTATTTAGAGTCGATTCGGTCCACATTCAAAATAATAAAATTTTTTTATTAGCATGGTTAGGTCTACACAATTTTTCTTTATACTTAATATTTCTGTCCGATTAGAGTGTGCTTGGCTTTTTAATATTATATTTTATTTTGTTTCCTTTTAGAATGGAAATGACCAACTCTAATAGCTTCTTATTAGCTAAAATGATAACATTCTTACAGTGTTCTTACAGTGTCTTGAAGTTCACTATGTACCTTCACATGATCAGATTCTAACAAAATGTGTTAATGAGTTCTCGTTTTCAGTTCTTACAACAAGACAAACTTAGTGTGATAGAAACACACTTTCGTTTGATTGGGAAAGGAATTGATATTTTTTTCTAGTTTTGTAGCATTTAATGAGTGAGTTTTGATATTTTTTTTCTAGTATTGAATGAGTCATGTGGCTCATTTATTTCTAGGTGAGTAGTTTGTCTGAATTTCTATTTAATTGAATAGAATATCGGGACAAGATGTATTACAAACACAAAGTTTGGTTTTTCTTTTTTTTTTTTCTTAATTAGAAGACATGATTTGTGACTTCAACGTCACTTGTAATTAACTAATTAGTTATCGCGTACACTTAATTTATTTGTGTTCTATTTAATATCGAGTAAATATATTATTACAATTATTATATATTCTGTATTAAACTATTTGGTTTGTAACGTTTTCATACTTCCAATTTTATAATTCTAGACTTTCTCAATACGCACTCTTTGACAAACACCTTTATACGTCTTTACGTTTGACAAGTAATTTGTCCACATTACCGATATCTAGGTCTCGGCATAATTAATTTAACTGTACTCTACTATAGTTAATTGTATTATTTTATACTAAAATAAATTAAATTAGTTGTATTAAAATTGAACTATATTATTTTTCAGTACGGTCTTTAAAAACTGAACTTAAATGAATTAATTATTTACTAAACTGCATTTTAGTTTTTTCTTTGTGTTTCACACTTCGTTAGTACTAGTAATGTACAGGCGATCATTATATTTCTTCATCTCATATACGGCAGTAACTATGCACAAAATTTATTGTCCTTTGATTTTATTTTTTTTCATTTCACATAAAAAATAAGAAAAAGTATGTAACACTTTTTAGTTTATATTATAATAATAAATTTAAACGATAATTTTATGGTTATATTATAAAAATTAGCCTATAATATTTATTTCATTTTATAAAAAATAGTGTTATATATAATTTATATTAATTAATGTAATTATATATGATAAAGAAAATTTAATACTTCCGACACTTATTTTCTAAATATTTTTTTATACTGAACATAAAATAAAATCTGTCTTTTTTAATTATAGTTTCCTCTTTTTCTCTTGTATTTTTTTATATATCACACAATTACTATTATTCACGGAAGATGGTATAATAGTGGGAGAATTAAATTTTATAAATAATATCTTAAATTTTATTTTTATTATTTCTTTAGTACGTAACAAAATCATATCATATTATATCTAATTTTATACTATTTTTTCAATCTCTGTATTTCTTTCTTCAAATATATATTAATAGTTTTAAATGTACAATGTTTTAACTAAATTTATATTTTATTTAAATTTAAAATATTGTAAATACATAAAATACTCTTTACTTACAAATAAACGTTAATTTCAAACTATTGTACATGAATAAATATCATAGAAAATACTTTAACTTAATTCGTTATTAATATACTTGTTAAGTTTATTAACAAAACAATAAAAAAATTCGAACAAAAAATTCAACAATTTAAATTGATGTAATAATTTATTAACAATTGAAATGATGAAGTACATTTCAGTTCAAAAATAGTAAGATTTGGTTCAAAATTAGTGTGGTTTAGTTAATGCAGTTCAGTTTTAAAATAGTGCAGTTTGTACAATAGTTCAGTTTATAATAGTTCAGTTCATATTATAGTGAAGTGCAATTCAATTCAGTTTGTTAGACAAAAAAACATTTCAGTTCAGTTCGTCTGAATTGTTTTTCAGTTTAGTGTAGTTAAGACAAACTATTTTTTTGTTCATTGTAGCTTTTAATGGTTCAGTGCAGTTCAGTATGTTTTGCCCAACCCTAACTATGTGACTCCTCTCATGAACCCATATTTGACCCACTATGCAACATATATAACTTTTAATAGTCGGAATTTACAAGACAAACTTCTCCTCCAACGTTATCGATGATAGAGAAAATTTCTCAAAAACTTGGTGCCTGATTGAGGCAAATTAGCCTCCTATTTATAGCAAATATTCGTAACCTTTCACCTTCCTGCCTTTTCTCCTCAACCATGATATCTCTCTAGATCTAAAGGCCAAGAGTCCCAATTGTGCACATTCCCAACATTGCCTCGTTTCTTATGCAACACAATAGTCTCACACACTTTATCTCCCCTACAACATCAAATCTAACACTTCATTATTCAAGCTTCTTCTTGGCACGCTTCTCGATGTTGGAGTTACTATAAATAAAGGACTACATAGCCAAAGAATACAAATTGTGTTTGCAAAATAGGAAGAAAATCGACTTATAACATCATGATCGACAAGTTAAGGACCAAAGACCGACCATTGAACACGACACCTTGAAGCTCTTTGTAAGCCTTTAACATGTAGCATGTAAAGCCTAGGGGACTAGTATACAGTATATGACCAAGTACCCTTTGGCCATACCATTATAGAACCTGTTCCTAGCCAAATAGATGTTTGACTATTAAGACGACATCACACAAGTTAGTTGGTCAAAATAATCCATAGTTAACCATAATAATTAAGGATTAACAAGTAATTAGGCCATTTGTTCCAAGCCCATCTAGGTAAAGGCCTATGACTAATATTAATTATAAATAACACATTTTACGAGGTATGTTAATTATGTTCATTAATTACCACATTTATTGCTTGCTGATGCACTTGGTTGACTTGGGTGTTAGAGTGTCTTCTACAAGTAGAACATTCTTAAGGAGGTGGGTCTACCTCTAACATGTCATCCACATACAACAACAAGATGATAAAATCATCCTTATCAAACCTATTGTAATATTACAATGGTATGAACTCAGTTTGTTGCGACCGAGACTATTGATGAAGGAATCAAATCCCTTATACTAACACCTAGGCCTCTACTTTAGACCGTACAAAGATTTGTTCAACCTACAAATGAAGTTTTCTTTGTCTTTAAAGAGTTCTGGTTTGAGAAATATATATTTCTTTAGGTTCTCGATGAAGAAAAACAGTCTTAACATCTAATTGCTCAAGATGTAAATAAAATGCAACACACAGAATCAAGGGTTATGTTAGCTATAGAAAAGGTAATGGACACCAAAAATACACTTGCTAGTGAGACAAGGGTGTTGAAAGACCATGTTCATAATGGCTAAGCAAAGTGACCTATAGTTGAAGGAGAACAATATACCAAAGTTGGAGTAAATCGAGATCAACCTGCACCTAATTGGGAATGTAACAACTGCTAAACTTCATGCATCATGACTTAGGAAGTACTAAACCCATAAGTTGATACCTACTGTAGCTAGTGAAGAACTCCATTGGTAAGAAACTACCAGCTGCAACAACCTTTAATAGAAAGTGGAAAGGGAGAACCATTACCTACTGTAAAGATGCTTGTTAATCTAAGAGAAGCATTTGAGCTTGGAAGGAATAACTACACTTAAGTTGACCTATTGTAGTAAGTTTTTTTAGGCTTGTAGCATTAGATAGAATAAGTCACTAGGTGGGAAATTATAATTGGAAAAAATAGTTCTCTAGGAGTTTGTAGATTAAAGCTTGGGCAAAGAAAGGAAAATTCAGATCTGTTGGAGCATGGAGAGCTAGAGATGCACAACCTTCATAGCATTATGTTCATTTCTACCATTATATTGTAGACTTTCCCATGAGGATGCAAAGAATCCTAGACTCCAAAGCTAGTTACGAGTGTTTGAGCTTCATGTTTGACTTGTTTTTATATTTAATTGTTGTTTTTGTGATCTATGTACTACAAAGTGAGACTTAGGTCATGAATCCATTTTTTTCTATAAAATTTCATTATTTATTCCATCCATATCTTGTTATTCTTTCTTTTTACTGATTGTTCTATCGAAGCATAATTCAAGAATGCATTTTCAATTTCTTACATTGCGAACTAGATTTTCGTTTTCATTCAAATAAAACAAATAAATGTTGTACTCAGGAGTTATCCTAAAGTCGTTTCCCAGTGATCAATATTATCATTCATAAGATCCAAACACAACACAAAAGGTAGGGGGAGAGGGGATGGGGTTTGGCAGATTTATAAAACACCGAAATAGATTTGAAATGTAAGACAAATTCAATGAACATTGGTTAAAATGTATTAATTCTTTAATTCCAATAAAAATTGACCAATCACAAGTCACAAAATTAATTATTCTATCCATATTACTCTCATGAAACCCAAAATTAACCAACTAAGCGAAGATTAACAAAAGTTCATTATGCAATTGGGCATAGCACACATCATTAAACTTCTCACACAAAAATTAAACAACTAACACTACCCACACTCATTAAGCACGAACAAGGGGTTGATTAAAGTGCAGAAACATTAAACCATGATTAAGCATCACTGAATTTCTTATTCATTCTAATAAGCACATATTGAAGAGAATGAAGAGCAAACTGAAACAAAAATGCATTATAGCAACAACCTCAATGTCTCATTTCATTTTTTTGAAGGAATCAATACAAAGATTTTAGCAAGCCATGGAAATGAAATTACGGAACAGAGAAGATAATGTGCAAAAATGCAATTCCTACAAGATCTAATGTGCAAAAATGTGAAAATATAATATCTCCTCCAGGTCTTCAATGGTGCTCCAAAAATGTGAAAACAAAAGATGGAATGGAAAAGAGGGGTTCTTTTCCTAAAACCTTGAGAAAAACTCGTGGTCACATCACACAAACATGCCTCTAATTACAAAACTGACACTATTGATTGTAGAATTACAAAACGGTCACTATAGCTCAAATGTCAACATGGAAATAGTGTTGAAGTGGCATAGAAAATGTGGCACACTCCTCTTTTCAACCTCAAATTAATGTCCAAGCCCAAAAAATGCTTCACAACAAAAGTTGAAATTAATTAAGAAACAAAAATAAGACTAAGTAAATCCAAATTAATTAAAATTCAAATTATTAGCCCAATGAAGCCCAATAAATGAAAATACACTAATAATAGACGAAAATAATGGCTCATCATTGAGTTTTTGTATAATGCTGAATTGTAACAATTGCATAGCTATTGTTCTAATCTAGTGAACACATAGTGGCCAGACTTTCATTCAAGAAACACAAAGAGCCTTTTGGACATAAAAAATTCAATCTAGTTGAACTTGGATAGGGATCGAGATGTGGTTTGACCGTTAAAACTGTTATTGCAACTACTGCATTCATTAAACAATGTTTTTGTATTTCTCGCGCATTTTAATTGTCGAATTGTGCTTTTCCTAAATTATACATGTTTCAACAACCTCCAAGATTCAATTCGCATCAAATTAAAAGTACAAATTACAAAATTTTAGTTGACGGTTATTTTTGTTAACTATGGTTTATAATTTGGGAGTTTTCAATTTAGGTGTTCTTTTGTTAAAGTTTCAGTTTCATTTCATAAATTTTAGTATTGTATAGTGTTTCGATCATTCATATCTACACCTCCTTTCATGAAGACACCAACTCAATTTCTTCATTCTTTTGCACTTAGTTCAAAATGGGTATTTTGCATAATTTCAAGTATAATTAGTCATAGATTCTAGTTGCATTTAGGAGTGTAAATATTCTTTAAACTTAGCATGCATAACTCCATGTCAAGACACATAAGCATTTCATGAAATAATTAAAGTGCATTTAGTTTTCTCTTAGGAATTACATCAAATTGTTTGTATATAATTCTTCCATCTCATTTTAGGTACTACTGTTAGATGTTAGACTAACTTAGGATTAGTTACTACATTCATTTTATACACTTATGACACTGCTACAATGCTTAATGATATGGGAAAATTACTTCCCTAAAATACTTTGGACAAAAGCTATAGAAGAAAAGTTAAACTAAATTCTAAGGCAAAGTACTCTCTACAAGTAGTATAGCATAAATTTGGCAGCATTACTTTTCTAACCTCAAAAATAGTTTTTACAATGTAAGAGAGACTCTACTTATAGTCCAAAAAACCCTATATGTGTCTTCATAAAAAGAATATCAAAACCCCAACTTACTCTAACTTACGAACTAATAAAGAGTCATGTGCTAAAGGTGATTTGTCTACCAAGTGGCAAGAGAGGGTTTACAATATAATAATAACTCTTCAACGTGGGCTCAACAACGAGCCCAACACCAAACCATGTTCAACTAAGCTACAACATTCCCGTCACCACTGCGATCACCAAGAGTTCCCACATCTGCTCACACCAATAAATTGATGATCATCGCAAAAGGAGAAAACCACACACGAGACACATAAGCAAACAGAAAGGGTAAGCTAGAGTGAAAAGGTTTTTTTCATACAATTTAAAAGTCAAGAATTCATAAATAAACCAAGCATGCGATGACCAACAAGCAAGACTAAGACTTAATTATCTGGATACATATAATCAGTCGGAATCATTGGATGCTTGCACTTGTGGTGGCCTCTACTGCTCCGCAGAGCCAATGCCAATAAGTTTCACCCAACCACGCATAAGGTTAGCCTTCAAACATCTAAGGCCATTATCCTGCCAAAGACTAGGACCTCCTGCTACTCTCACCACTCGAGTTAATACGCTCTACGTGAGACTAACTAACTCTTTAGAGTTTCAGGATGCAATCCTTACTTGAATCCTTACTAAATTATATAATGAGGTACCACCACGACACCTTCGTGGAATTATGTCCTAACCATGAGGCACCACCATGAGCTCCCACCAAAAAGGTCATGGAGTTACGTCCTGACCATGAGGCACCACCATGAGCTTCCACCAAGGGGATCATGGAATTACGTCTTAACCATGAGGCACAACCATAAGCCATCACCAAGAGGGTCATGGAATTACGTCCTCACCATGAGGCACAACCATGAGCTCTCTCCAAGAGGATCATGGAATTACGTCCTGACCATGTGGCACCACCATAAGCTCTCACCAAAAGGGTCATGGAATTACGTCCTAACCATACCATAATCATGCATCATCAACCCAATCATAGAATTATCATGCATACCAATCCCATGCCAATATACAACCAACCATCCAACCATGTTTCATACGCATATCATGCCAAGCTCATCAATCCCAGATCCCAATATAACATATAGAACATATAAGGCATCATACTTGAACTGTTTAAAGCAACCAATCATTCAATCATGTGAAACATACACCTATCCAACCAACCCTGTCTATCTTGCTCAAGCTAAGGAGCTCTTGCTCAGGGGAGAGGGATCCCTCGCTCAAGCTACCAGCTTTCGTTTGGGCGAGACTGCATACAGATGGCACGTCGAGGTCTTACTCAAGCTAGCCCATACCGCCCAGGCGACACTATTCTCACTCAGGTGAGTGACCTTCGTTTAGGTGAGCCCTCGAATTAGAGAGAAGGGTGGGTTGTAGTTGTTCTTGCTCAGGCCAGAGTTCTTTGCTTAAGCGAGAGCTTTTCGTTTTGAGCGACCAACAGCCTGCCTGGGCGAGTGCAGCAGAACCTCTCCTACTATCGTGCGTGCCAAGACAGAAAACCATCCAGAACAACATACAAATATTTTTCATGCCATTAAATGCACATTAAAATCATTTGGAGCACTAAATAGAAATAAACCGAGTACTGTATTTGTAAAAGCATGAAAAGTATAGCTTCCCTTACCTGAACAGATGCTAGCGAAAGGTACAAGCACACAATAGACGATTACTACAGCTCCATGAACTGATTTGCGAGCAGGAAATACTGACATTAGAACAAAAACGATGTTACTAAGATAACCCTAGTCGAACCCACGACAACAGAGCTAAGGAAGTGAAAATACCTGTTGGGATTAACTTATATGGAATAAACGGAGCTTAGCTACCTCGGAGGAGAGCCTTGATCAAACCCTAGCAAAGCTCTATGTTAGAAAGAAGAAAAAGAGGAAGTGAGCTGTTTTGCAAGAGATTGTAGAATGAGAAACCAAAAGGCTGAAAGTGAGTCTTTGGGGGCATCCTATGGGCTGGTCCTTAGGCCCAACAGATGGGGCTAGGCCCTTAAACTTTTAAGGCAGAAAAAATGGGTCTTACATTCTCCCCAACAACAAAAATTTTCGACTTCGAAAATTCACCGATGAGATAGGAAGAAAACTATGTTTTCCTCATTTTCTCTGATAACCACCACTCAGACACAACTGATTTAAGAACTCCAACACCTATAGTCACCGGAAACTTTGTTTGTGTGCTAAGTGATATGTGTTCAACTGTGTAGATTGGTTTAGTCACTACTCTCGAAGCAACTCCCAACCTGCAACCTTAGAACTGGAATGCTCCTCCATACCTGCCCAACCAACTTGTATCTGATATACTGACTCACTTACGATATGCTCTCCACTACCCTTGTAGGTTTTTACCAAAGTCTTAGATAACTTCAAGTCTCAAACTAAAGCATGTTAATTATCACTATTGCACCACAACCAACACTCTTAACCACTTTTATGCATAACGACACTTATAACATCTATCTTCCTTTCCTGGCTTCAACCAAGGCAACAAAGTTCACTACCGAGTTATTCTATTTCCAATTTATAACTTTTAGTTGTTTCCATCACCATATCGTTTTGGCATCCTCTCTTCATCTTTGATCCCTTAACTTATAACCATCATTCCACAAAACCTTGGGACCATAACTTTCATTGACTTCAAATTTCTAGTTTGGTTTGTACCAAGCAACTCTACGATACACCTCAAACTAAGATTGCCCAATTTGGCTTTTTCCAAACCTTTTTTGAGAAATTCACTTGTCCTAGTCAAATGAGTAGACCAATGAAACCTTCTCACGTCTTCTCCTCCCAACTCAGACACTTACTTCTCTACCAACTCCTTACTCTTACCTCATCAAACCAAGATCTCGAATCCCCTCCTCTGGTGAAGCATCTACCCTTACTTTCTCATTTCTAGGTTGACATCTTAACTTGAAATCATATCTCAAACCATCTCCTATTTCTCTTCTCTCACTTCCTCCGTGCAACTCTACTCTTCCAACTCTGAATGATCTTTAAACACTCTTAGTTGATGCTCACAAGAACGAAACCTTTGATGTTCTTAGAGAACGGGCCTTCGTAGTGACCACTGGGTCATGAGCAAGATAGTTCTTCTCACACACCTCTTACTGTAAGACCCGCAGATTTTAATTAATTAAATAATTAATTAATTAATTAATGCGGGTAGTAGAAGCCTTTATGGCATTAAATTCTGATTGATATGATGTGGAAAAGTACTAGCTCAAGTGGTTAAGAGTACTTAAATGTGTAAGAGGACTTGGGTTCAAGTCCTATGTATGTCGTTTATGTGTTATTTAATTATTATTATTTTAATGATATGATTAATCACGTTTCTCATGATATAATGCTTAAATTGTATTAGTTCGCATGAAACATGAATTGGCATGATGGTTTAGCATTGACTTGGTATTGGTGTGGTTATGGGTTCAAGCCTTGGAGAACCCAAATTAAACATTATTTTTGGCTATTTTTGGCTTTGGCTTGAATGTGAAGGGTTAAGCTAAACCCTAGAGGAACTAGCAGCCAAGAGTGGCTGTAAAACAGCCCATAATGGGACAATGAATGGCCATTAACAATCAATTAAGTTGCATTTTCGTTTTTGATCATTGATCTAGCTTTAAAGCACCATTTAAAAGGCAAAAGTGAGGTATTAGAAAAGGTTTTGCAAGGCTGAAATTATACCCAGAAACAAAGCACGAAAATTGGAGAGCGGTGAAGTTTAGTGCAGAACTAAGACTGAATTGAGAGGAAACCAAAAAGGGAGGTCATTGGTGATCATTGGAAGCACTCAAGTAATTCACTTTTAAGCAAAATGATCCAGGTTAGGGGAGCTGAATCACGTACTATCTGAGTTTTTATGCATAATTGTATGAGTATAGAATGTATATGTTTGATTTTTCTTAATTGCATTGAAATCTGCGTTTCTGGAATTTTTCCAGAAATCGCTTGGCGGGCTGCTCATAGCCGCCAGGCGGCACATGCTAGTTTAGTGTGTTTTTGGTTCCCTGAGGAACCGCCTGGCAGTGAATCCCTGTATCGCTAGGCGCCACATACCTGCAACCCAGTTTCTGGGTTTAGTGATGAACTACCTGGCGGTGATGAACACCCGCTGGGTGATAGAGGTCGTACCCCACCAAATTAAAACACTTAAAATGCAGTATATGAAAGTGAACCAAGTTGTCCTAACGACCAATATTTTCATTCAAAGCTTTAATTTCCAGATGAACGCAACAATAACAAAGGGGGGGGTTGGCAGATTCCGATTCACAACAAACTTCAATTCGCAGATAAATTTAACAGTTATATGAACACACAATAATTCCTTGATTCAATTGAAAGTCCACCAATCACACATTACCAAATTAATTGTTCTATTCGAATTTGCTCTCATGAATCCTAAGTAATCAACTAAGCAAAAATTACCATGGATTCATTGTCATTAAGCACAACAAATTTCAGACAATTAACACCCACATATTTAAGCAAGCTGTGACTAAACTTATAAACATTAAGCATGAATACGAGCCATTAATGTGCACACACGAATTTGAGAATAAGCATGCATCAAATACGTGTTTATCATCTAAACACAACCTGAAACAAAGGCAATTTCGAATGGAACCCCAAAAACGACCAACAATCTCATGGTTTCATTTCAATTTCGTCAAGGAATCAATGCAATAGGGTTAGCTAGACATCAAAATGGAAGAATGAAACACTTCAAATCTGAACCAGAACATCAAAAATCAAAAACCCTAACTTATGAATTCTGAAAACGCAATTTAAGAGCAAAAAGAGAGATTTCAAAGCTTCAATGGAATGTAAAACGGTGTTATCATATATAAATGTGAAAACCCCATTAATGGGTGTTGTTCCAGGTCTATAAAACCCACAAAACGAACTTCCCAAGCAAGAAAACGAATTCAAACCGTAAAACCCTCAATGGGTGCTGTCAAATGTTCATAAAAACGGTAAAAATTAGCTAAAAACGTGAAAAACTACAAGGAGCACCTCCATGGAAGCTTGGAGAGAGAAAATGGAGTTTGGAGAAAGGTAGAAGATGAAGTGTGCGGCTCTTGCATGAAGGAGAAACCTAATTCTCGTGATCCCATCACTCTGCCACTCATATTTACAAAATTGTCACTCTTGCCACTCATATTTACAAAAATGCCACTCTTGGGCCTCTAATGTTGGCCCATTCACTCTAATGACGTGGAAATGACATGGAAATGATGTGGAAATGATGTGGCGACTCTCTTCAACTGAATATTAATGTCCAAGCTCCAAAATTGTTTCACCCAAATACCTAAAAATAATTAAAAACGAAAATTAGGTCAAATAATGCGAAATTAACCCAAATTCAGAACAGTGACCCAATAAAGCCCAACAGATGAAAACACACTAAAGATGAACAATTAAGCACTGAACAACTATCAAATGGGTACACAAGGGCTAGTGGAATGAAGGAAAATAATGACTCATCAAACCCACCAGGCGACGCGAGTCGAATTGACTCGGTTTTGATGTCCTGTGTGTTCTGGAGTGATTTTGATCAGGGAAAAATGTAGTCCTACTTGAGAATTGATGATGTAAGGCGTTATATTGTAGAATTTCATATGGTTGAATGTTCAATTTGATAAAGTGCTATGAAAACCTTTTAGGGGTGAATGTTGGGGTATCTTGATGTATGATTCGACACTAAATACTGTGAATTTGCAGCTGGAATAAGTGATTAATGTGATTAGGTTTTGGATTACTTTGATTGTGATTGAATCTGAATGGAGATTGATAGAAATTAGCAAAGAAGGATGAACGGTGGGGTTACGGGTTCTGGGAAGGAATCTGGAAATGCCCAGATAGTATGCACTGCCTAGCGGCACAGGGATTGCCGCCAGGCGCCAGCGCAGAAGTTACAACACTGCGCGACTAGAATGGGTAAATTGGATCTCGAGAGTTGTTCTGGAAAGAAATGGATTCATGATGATGAAATTTGGGGTCATGGGATCATGAACGTATGAGTTGCCTTTCACTTAAATTGTAGTTAAGTACATGAAATTGTTAGATTGTAAAAGTTGTCGAGACACTGATGGGGTGTGTAATATGGTCAAAATTGTATAGTTTTGATGGGATTTGGTTGGAGGTCAAAGTGAATACTAGCGTTTCTTTAAGATAGGAGCATAAGATGATGCGTTGGTTTAGTATGTTTATAAGCCATGAAGAGGGAAAAATGATAGCAAGCTTAGTGGGAGACATAGGTACTACTTAAAGTAAGGTACAAAATATCTTAGTTGGTATTAGCAATTCGGATAGACTGGAGCTTCAAGTATTGATCTTAATAAAGTTAAATATGAAACTGTCGAAATTGGGAAACTAAGTGTGATGAGATGCCTCTAACCAAGGGACCAATAACAAGAGCCATGGCTAGGATAATACAAGAGGAATGGGCCTTAAATGCGCATGCAAGGCCCAAGATGAACTTCACATGGGCCAAAGAAGATGTGAAGACCTAGCCTAGGACACTTTGCTTGTAAATACTAGATTAGGATTTTATTTTGGGCTTTGTATTTTGGGCCCAGTAGAATAAGGTTTTCTTTGGGCCATGTATTGGGCCTTAGAGGAAATTGGACTTTAGAAGTAATTTTGGACCAAAAAGGGGAATTGGGCCAAATGGGCCAAGAGTAGTGTGTCTACTCTAGAAAAGCCTAGAAGCTTCT
>Ga0214544_1008673_pt1 | contig 16662 bp, 4 predicted proteins | sample CNSS3metaG_FD_160074 | JGI IMG/M metagenome (GOLD analysis project Ga0214544, IMG submission 160074) | Root nodule microbial communities from cowpea collected in UCLA plant growth center, Los Angeles, California, USA - CNSS3 | ecosystem: Host-associated > Plants > Roots > Nodule | place: USA...
TTTTTGTTCTTTTCTTTTGTTTCCTTTTAGACCAAAAAAGTAATGAGGGGTTTCTCTCATCCAGGCTCTCTGTTTGTGGTGGGTGAATGGCTGAATGCAAACCTTGCTCTCTTACTTGAGAAAGAATCCCACGGCTATGCTCAGTAAAATTCTGAGATGGCTGAAGAAACTAAAGGTATGGAGAATTGTATCTCTTGCTTCATCTATTGTTGGACTGCTCTGTTATGCTCTCAGTTCCTCTTTCAAACATTTGCTGGGAAACTGGAGCTGGTGGAAGATGCTTCTTTATATTGTTTTCAGTTTCATCATTTGTTTAGCCGTCTTGTTCACACCCGCAAGGTCAAGTTCCATCTCTTTCCGGCTGGAATCTCATTTGGCATTTCTGGTTCTTATAATAACGTCTGTTTGTTCCTTTTTGTTTGATAACATGGTGAAGGGTAAACCAGATGCATACAGCCTCATCTCTTGGGCTGCTTTTGCAACCATGTCCCTTGGCTTGTCAAATCTCACTCAATTTGGATTCCAGATCGATCTGCTATATTTCTTCTGTGGAGGTCTAACCGTACAACTCATGAAGATGAAATTGTGGTTAGTCACTGTTGGAGGGTGTTTCAGTTATTCCCTCCTCCAGCTTCGTCACTATCCGAGCCACACAGACCGGGAGAATCTTCGGTTCCAGGACCAAAATCAAGTAATCATTCAAGTTAATGATTCAGGGATTGTTAGTAGTAGCAGTCATGAAGAAGCTAATGCTGTTGATAGTACTTTGGGCACCTCACTAGAAGATGAGGATCTTAGATTCCAAGACCATCTACTCACTCAAAGCAATTCTCCTTCACAAGATGGAAGCGTTGATGATGGTCTTATCATCGAACAACAACTCATAAATTGTATAAAGGAGCTTGAGAAGGAGAATGAGATGCTTGTGCCCATGGTTAGTAGTCACGTGGACAAATACCTTAAAGCCGTGTTTGACTCCAAAGAAGTAGCGGATGATCCGGACATCAACTTGGTGATGAATTCACTTCCATCAGAAATTATGAGGCGCCTTAAGGAAACCGTGAAGCTGATGATGAATGTCAGTTTCATGGAGGAATGCAACGACATTTACAGCAAATGGCGTAGGGAGTTTCTAGATGAGTGTCTGCGGGCACTTGGATTGCAATTTCAAACGCCCAACAATGAGGGCGTTGAGAATTGGTTAAAAACGTGCAAGGCAGCTGCGAAGATTTTGTTTCCCAATGAAAGGAGTATCTGCGATTACTTCTTTTCAGAGTTCTCTGTCATTGCGGATGTGTCCTTCCAAAAGGTTTGTAAGGAACTGACGACTGGTCTACTGAGTTTTGCCGATACCACCATAACAACTGAGAGCCATTTGCCGAATCTTTTGTCCAACATCGTCCCTAAAATGTTGGAGTCATTGGACGAGCTGATAGGGGAAATCTCAACGATGATGTTGTTTCCCAAATTGTTGTGCGTACCTGATCTTGAAGACTTTCGGAAAAAGTTGTATATTTTATGCAGTTTGAGGAATATTATTTACACTAATGATGTGGAGGCACCTGTTACCGACGGAGGGCTTCATCTGATTACTAAGAGAGCAATGAACTACATCCTTGATAATTCTGACAACATCGGAAATTCTTCATTTTGGGTGGTGATAGGAAGGATGATTGAGTTGTTGGGTAGCGAGTTGGAAGTGAAGTCTAAAGACTACTACACTGACCCCGCATTAGGCTATATTTTTATGATCAATAACCTCAGCTACATAGAACAAAAGACGCGTGATTTAAAATTGGACGATGATTGGTTTCGACAAAACACAGCAAAAGTGGAACAAAAGTGCAACCTGTATCTAAGAAGTTCGTGGAGTAAGATGGTGGAATTTTTGAAGGTTGAGACAAATGAGTCGGCGGAAGCTGATGTAGCAGGGGAGTTAATGAAAGAAAAGCTTCATTTGTTCAATCTGCACTTTGAGGAGACATGCACAATGCAATCTACGTGGACTGTCTGTGATAAACAACTGAGGGAACGAATAGTAAAATTCATAGAAGAGTTCTTGTTGCCTGAATATGGAAAATTTTCTGACAGGTTTCATGTTTTTGGTAATCAAGCTTACGAGTATATTGAGTTTGGATTTCTGGACATTCAAAATTGTCTCAGCCATTTGTTTCTTCTAGACGAGGAGATGAATGTGGAATACAAGAAGAATGTATGAAGTTTGAAATAATTTAGAATAAAAAATTTCATTGTCACAAGTACACTGTTATAAAATGCGTTTTTAGTTACTACTTTGTTGGAAAAACATTATCTCACAGGAAACGTTTGGCGTACACTTTGCTTTGCTTTGGATGTACAGGCGTCCCCCACCTAGACGTGGCAATGTAGCTGAGACTAAAATTTTTACATGGCATTGAATATTAAAATCTGAATGGACTGGAATGGGTGTTAATAATAGGCGACAATTTTCTTTTGGAATTGAATATGAATTAGAGGACTAAAAAAGGGTGATTGAGTCTCATATTTATTAGAACGTTGATCTCAGGGTGGATGATCGAGGTCATCTCCCCTTATAACGGTGTCTAGGTCGAGGTCTACTAGTCCTCATTTATGAGTATATTAGCCAATCAGTCCAGTCAACTTGGAGTACTCAAGCTAAATTTATAAGGAATATTTTTTTTTATCTATTTTTAATTTATTATTCTGATCACTTTTATATTATTTATTATGATTTTTTTAGTGATATGATATAATGATTTAAGAATAATAAATTAAAAATGAATAAAAAAAGATTTAAATATCATTGCCCTTTTATAAGAACACCTTATATATGCAATTAAGAAACCCACCAAAATTGTAATACACATACACACATGGAATTGCAGCAAGAATTTGCCAAAACCGAATTAGGTTAAAGTAAAGTTGAGTTGGGACGATCTCATCTTAAACGAATTAAGTTAATCTCATCATATTTTATATAATTTTATATAATTAACAAACTAGATTAATCCATTTTAAATTGAATTGGAAATTTCTAAATCAATTGGATATGAATATAATTGAATATAATGAATCTCAATTTTAGATAAAAGTTACTTTATGGATTTGGATTCAATTTTCAATCCATAAAACATTTCAATATACGTTAGAGACCTAATTGAAAAATATAAAAAAATTTAAATTAAAAGTACTCAAACTTATAATAAATTTAAAACTTAATTATGTTGTTTTCTTTTTTATATTTATATGCAAATACAAAAACAATAAGAAAAAAAAAGATAAATAATTTAAAAATGAATTATACAATTTTTTTAATAAAAATTTAAATATAAAAGTGTTCCGGTCAAGAAAAATGTGTAAACAACCTTTAACCGAAACAAAAAGAAAGAAGTATTTTAATCTTAGTTAAAGACTCACTTAGGCCAAAATAAATATGTCCCTTTATCATGGGAGTAAAATTTTTATTTATAAAGCAATCAATTACAAATATTGTATTTTGTAGACAATAAGTAAATATAAACAATCATCCTTCTTAAAGATAATTTAAAATATCTCTCAAAATAATAACAAAAAAACCCTCCCCAAAATAACCACTTAAATATTTACTCAAAGATAACCTCTGAATCTCCCCATTAACCAAATCCCTTGAATATCGGATAATAATCCTACCTAATTTCTATTCTATTCAAAAAACAACCTCGGCCAAAAACCGTTACTAGTGTTATCGGGCTCTAATTTCAAATGACTGGTCTTCAAACAATATACTTAAATCGACAACCAATTAGCTTGAAATCACCTTCTTAATCCTATGCAAGGACCTCATATTTATACCAATCTCATTCTTAATCCTAGCCTTTCTCATATATCACCTCGTCATTATACCGATACCATTCTTAATCCAGCCTTTTTCTCATATATCACCTCGTTAGTATACCGATCCCATTCTTAATCCCAATCTTTCTCATATACAACTCTTGATTCCAAAATAATAGCCCCTTGATACTCAGGCTATTGGCGAGAATAGTTTCCTTACAACTCGGTAAGATAACGAAATGCCTCTTCCAGACAGGTACATAGCTCTCCAACTTCTGAGCTTCCTCTTCTCAGAAACGAGGAACCCAAAAGTTGTTTTATCAATAACTGTCTTTCACCACTTCCCACACAATCATCATTGCTTTTCACCTACTCCCTGCCACGTATAACCCATCAGATGGCTTCTTTTCAAATCATGATCAACACAACTTCCTTCCCTCTTTATTCCTTTAAACGTGCAACCCTAACTAATTGTTCACTAGGGATGTCAAAAAAATCCATACCCGCGGATATCCGCGGATAAAACCCCTAACGGGTAGGAAATGAATATTAAACGGGTATTTTTGATACCCGCATGTTAACGAGGCGGGTATGGGTGTCATAGTATCCGTACCCGTGGATACCCGTACCCGCTAAAATTTAATTCACAAATATATACTCATATATATATATATATATATATATATATATATATATATTAGTAAAAAATATTTTGACATAATTTTTTCTAAGTTGCAAATCTTGTGTTGTTTTTTGTCTTCATTCTTCCAACTTTGGGCTTGTTGATCAAAAGAATTTCCATTGTGTTGAACGTCATTTTATATTTATTTTTATAATTATTAGGACTTGTAAGAACTTGAGTTTATTTGAATTTTATTTAAAATTGATGATAGTGATGTATTTTATTTTATTTTATTTGAATTTATGATTAAATATTTATTTTTTAAATAATTTTGTAAATATCCGCGGGTATCCACATAACGAATACCCGACGAATATGGGTACGGGTATGAGGCATATATTTATCTAGCAGGTAGGGTACGGCCGTTGACATCCCTACTATTCACATTCCCACCTCTTCACAATCTTTCCAGTACCTCTATTCTGCTACTTTCATTTCTCTCTATCGCCTCCATTTCCCTTTCGATACTTCTTCCATAGGTATTCTTTCTCCCCTTTCTCCTATTTCATATCCATCTTTTTAATTTTATCGTTATTGATATACCTCCATTGATTGCCTTCCGTTGCTTGCCTCTGTTGTTTGTGTTTGCCTCTACTGATTGTTTAGTATTGTGACCATTATTTTCTCGCCTCTGATTTGTGATTAACTTATTATGAGAAAACTGCTTATTGCCTGCATTACCCCTTTCACCTTGTGTAATGACTACTTACTACAACTCCCTTTATTCTTAGGCTCCTCTTGCCTTGCGAAGAGAGACCTCCTCCATGACTATCCTAACTAGGATCAGGGCGTTTAGACACCATCAAACTTTGTGTAAATGTCATGAAACTGACATAGCCATTACTACTTGTGACAATGATGGACCCATTTGCAGAGATGGTACCCTATTTCCATTACCCACACAGAAATTCACTTACATGTACATTACTCTGTTCGAAAAACTAGGGTTAAGACTCCCCTTTAACACTTTTGAAAAGGAACTCCTAACTATCTTGAACGTCTGCCCCCGTCAATTACACCCTAACAGTTGGCCCTTCATTACTCTGTTCAACTCGTCCCCGAGCATAACCTTCTCTCTTGGAAGACTTCCCCTTATATTGGTGTCAATCTCCCAACCTACAATTCCTACGACAATTAGAAGACTTGGATCCCTCCGAGAAAAGAGACTGCTCATTGTTTATTATATTAAATATTTTATCTTCATTATCTACCAAAAAATTAAACCCTAACCTAATTAATCGCTATCCATAAAATATATCTAGAAAAACTCTTGAAATCCATAAAATTTTAAATACCAAAAAATAAATCTAGGCAAAAGAAATACAAAAGAAGAACTCTATAATAGAAGAGGCAATGAGTTAAATTAATAGATGAAAGAAGTCATAGAGAGATAAAATAAGAAAATAAAAATCAAATTTAATTATAAGATAAAAAAGATAACTAATTCTTCTCTTCTTTCTAAATAAAATTATAATTTATTAAAAAAAATTAACTATAAAATTTAATACCAAAAAAGTAAATTGATAATAATTTATTTTAATTTTATTTTTAAACACAAAGTTACACTTAATTTAATAGATATATATATTAGTACTAAATGTTTTTAAGTTTTTTTTTAAACACAATTTTATAATTAATTTAATAGAGGTATATTAATACTAAAAAATTAGGTCTTTTTTCTTAGACATGATTTTATAATTAATTTAGTAGAGGAATATTAGTACTATTTTTTTAAGTCTTTTTTATGGAGGCCTAAAATAAGTGTTTTACCTATTTTACCCTTAAGATGATTTTAAACTAGAAATATTAGGTTACTTGATCCGAAATACTCGAATCCTGATATTTTTAAAGCAAATGCCTAAGATATTAAGAGCTCATTATCCTTAAATATATTTTTGTTATTGAATGGTTCAAATATATTTATAATTTATATATCTTCAACAAAATTTCAAGTAACAAAATATGTTTAACATGTCTATATCTCTTTCAAAAAACCTACAAATACTAAGTACACAGTTGATTCTCTTCTATATTACACTCACATATTTTACAACTTAAACTTATATACATGATCAACTTAAACTTACATACATGATCATCCGAGAGTCTTCTATAAGTTCACCTTGTTACATCTTGAACAAGTCATATTCTTGTATCAATGCATACTTTTTGATCCTTTCCACATCATTAGTTCCTTCACGTGTAACTTTAAGGATATCGCACTTATCCTTTGCACTATTACATTGAGAACTTCTAAAAAAAAAAGGTTAGGGAGAGAGAAGGGAATGGAGGGGTTGAATATGTTAAGGAGAGAAATGGTTAGAAACGTGTATGTGGCGAAGCTACTGAGTCAAAAATGGGGCATGACAAAGAGGTGTGGTGTTACTTTCATCGAGTTCTAGTTGACCAAAGAGGTTCGATAAATATAATGTTTTGGAACGCATTTGTGGGTCTGGACATCCTTCTGAATAAACTGAAACCTTTTGACATAGTCCTTGTAGGATTCTCAAGTGAACATGTACAACTCATGGGATATGTCGAACTCAAGACGACCTTTGGAGAAAGAGATATACCACAAACGTTGTTGATAAAATATATGGTGGTAAGGGCCCTTTCATCTTACAATTTTTTGTTGGGGTGACCGACTCTTAACAAGCTCGGTGTTTTTGTATCAGCGGTACGTCTCAAGGTAAAAAGTATGCGTTAGACAATGACAAAGTTGGTGTCCTACGCGTTAACCAAAAAGTTGCGCGAAAGTAGTACGAGGGAAGTATTTAGAATAAGAGAGGATGGCGAAAGATAACACACCAAAAATAACATATCTATAAGATTGGGTAAGGTCAATAGCTACTTCAAAAATAACATATTGATTAGGTAACACTAGGGATGGCAAAAATACCCTTGCCTGCGGATATCCGCGGATAAAATCCGCGACGGATAGTTAATACCCATGGGTAACGGGTATTTATTACCCGCAGTTAGCGGGTATCCGTTACCCGCAAAAAAATGAAAATGAAAATTTAATTTATATTTTATTAAGTTAAATTTAATTAAAATTAAAATTAGCAGTATATTTTATTATGTCAAATTTAATTATAATTAAAATTTAATTTAATTTTATATTTTATTTTTATAATTCTATATTAAAAAATTTATAAAATATAAATTTTTTAAATATTTGCGGGTATCGGATATCCACGGGTACCCGCAGGTTTTAAAAATATCTGCGAGTATTTTTTAAGCGGATACCCGACAGGTAAATGGACGGATAGCGGACGGATTTTTTTGTGGCAGGTCGGGTTACGAGTAGGCATTATCCGTGTCCGACCCGACCCATTGCCATCCCTAAGTAACACAAGGATTTTAGCACTGACATATCTATGAGATTAAAAACATGACAAGAAATGAACAGCATGAATATTGACACCTGAATCAATGATCATCTTTAAACAAAGGATCGGTAATCAACAAAAAGAAAAAGGTCTCATTTTCTAAAGAGGGAAGGTTGTATATCATAATAAACATAAGAACAAGCTAAACAGAAAAGTAAACAAAGTAACTAATTATATCATATAGATTACATTTGATTATAATAATATATGCATACTTTGCTTAACAATTTAATTTAATTAAGTAAATTTGTAAAATCTAATCAATAAAACATTTACAGGTTAAATATGTTTTCATCTTGAAGTATGAAGTGAAATATTTTAGTCTTGTTATCCTTTTTTGACGTTTTATTCTACCATAGTTGGGTATTGTTTCAATTTTGGCCAAGGAGATTCCTCTTTAAAGACGCTGTGTGTATTTGTGTGAAAAGATTTTTTTTGTTTATTGTTTTGTTAAAGGAAAATATTATTGGAAAAAGTTTTATTTATTTTAAAAAAGTCTTGAACTTTAATCAAATTGTGAGTTTTATATTTTTGTTTGTTTTTCTTTTATTTTTAGTACGATGACTGTGTAATGTTTTTTATTATTGCATGGAAGTAGAGAATTATTCATGTGAAAATGCACAACAATGAAGAATAAGAGTCGGACAAAATTAAGGAATAATAGAAAATTCATAGAATTTAATTTTACTGTTAATTTTACTAATTTATTAAAAAAATTTGAATGTAAGACATTATTTATTTTTATTTATTTACTTTAATAAAGTTATGATATATTTTTTTGAAATAGAGTTATACATGTAGGTATAAAACTTAGTAAGGTGAAAAATTGGGATGTTACGTAAATAATTTCTTGAAACTGGAAATATTTTAAACTAAACGTTAAATTTAAATATATTATTTTACTGTTTTAAATCTAAACATTTACAAATGCTATATACATTTTCATTGAAATAGTAATAATAGTTGTTGGATTTAGATTAAAACACGTTCAGTTTTGATAATTTAAAGTACATATACATCTTTAGGGTCTTATTTTCTTAATTATTTCTTTTGCACCTCCAAAAATTCTTAAACTTTTAAAAATACCTTTTAACTATTTGAGTGACCTCACATACATCACTCCTCCAAAATTATTTCTAAATATCAACCACTAGTAAAAAATACTCTCAAAAATAAATATTTAATTAAAATTTTATTACAAAAAAAATATTTTATAATGGCAAATACTTCCTGGCGGTTATCTAAAACTGACGCTATCTTCTTAAAAATTTAAATTTACATTGTGCTTAACGTTAGTTTAAAACTGACGATAAATGAACCTCTAATTTATAGCTTTTCTATTTTTCATTTGCTGTTAATTTCTTCTCGCGAGTTTCTTCTTCTTTCGACATTATAGGAGCTCATTTCTCTTCCGCTGCTTCCATCGTTCGATAAATATTTTAAAGGTTCTTTCTCATATGTAGATTTCACTATTCAAAATAGTTTCAAATCTTTCTTGTTCTCTTATTTTTGTGGAATCATCTTTTTTCCTCTATTCGAAGCCATTTTCTTCTTCATTGAAGTAGTAAGTGTTTTTCTTCTCTAACTTGGTTGTTTGTTTCTCACGAGTCATTTTTAGTTTTCGCTTGTTATAAACCTAACTTTAATGTTTTGAACCCTAATTTCATTTTTTGTATTTTGGTGATAAATCACTGTATGTTAATTTTGATTCGTGATTTCATACTCTTTAATTCATAATTTGTGTTTCTCTCCTTAGATGCAATCTGATAAGTGTTAACCTGTACATGTAGTAGCGGGAAAAAAAGCGTTAGATTGGGGATATTTGTGGATTTGGATATGTGAATGTCAAACTTAGGTTCAACTGTGCTCTGGTTGTAAGATAGATTACTTCCGACCAAAGTGTGTTATGTAATTAAGTGTTGTGTTTGAAGAGAATGTAATCATAATTGTTGGAGTACATACATTAATTCCTAAACACGACAAAAGAGAAATGTTTCTCTTTCATCTTATTGTAAGAAAGTTTGCATCATATACTTTCATTATTACCGCTCATTCAAGTTTGATGGTAGACCATATTATGCTTACCTCAAGAGAATATTTCATGACCTATTTATTTGTGAAGGTGTGAACATAATTTCATTTAGAGTACAGGATGTTTGTGTTTTAGGGTCTTGCTGCTGGAACTAGTTCTGCAATGCCACCAGTTGTGACTAATGCTAATAGAAAAACAGGTAAATCATTGTTATCTATACGTTTCTTTATGATATCAAAGTTTTACCAATATAATACGTTAAGTGCATCTGCTTGCTTTAAGTATATTCAAGCCTAACACGTGCTATGTCTAGTTTGTCGGTCTTAACAAGACAAACAAGTAAATAATGCATTCTGAAAAGATATGTTGCTCTTGGGCATTAGAAGTTTGAGCAAGCAAGGTTGTGCTGGTGTTATGCATTGGCATGCATGCAAGGACTCAAATGCTAGCTTTTCTTATGAGGTTCTACAAATTTATAACAAGGCAGAGGATAGCATGGAGAAAGGCATCTTAATGTGGGAGGAGGTTGATCAGCAGCATTTGAATGAAATAAGTTGGGCTCAGAACCTGTGGGGGAAGAAAAACCTCTCACGATCATAAGGAGCGTGAAGTTGGTGTTTGAAGAAGATATAAGGTGGGTTCATTTACCTTACCAGTGAATTATAGTGCGAAGTTTGTGAGGGATATAGCTAGGAACCGGTTTCCATGTTTGAAGGGTGTTCTTGTAAAGTATAAGGATAAGGAAAGTGATTTGGTTACTATCACTACTACTGGTGAACTAAGGTTAGCTGAAAAGTCTGCTCCTGAGAAGGCATCGCTTAGGCTTTATATTTCTGAGGTCAGTCCAAATCAAGAACCTTCTATGGTGGAACAATACCAATGGGGATAAGGTGCAAAGGGACTATGGAAATCAAAATGTTGGTGTTGAGAATAGGGGTACATAAGAGAGCAGAAATGAAGATGTTGTAAAAAGGATGATTACAGTGGAGGACTGGCTTCTCCAGTTTGCAAGGCTGTTCAAGAACATAATCAATACGTTAGCAAGCAATGATGCTCAAGAACTTTTTGGAATTGCTACTGATAAATTTCAAGAGATGCTGCCTTGACATTGTTTAATCGGGGAAGTGTTCAGATAAATATAGAGAACAGTAAAGAAAATGGGGTTGGATGGTCTTAAATTGGGGGAGTGTTTAGATAAATATTGAGAATACTTATATACCGTATTTGTTTTAATATATATTCTCGAACAATAAAGTGCAAGGAATGTTGTTGAAAGAATGGAAATTAATGTGTTGCTGTTTATATTTTAATATTTTTCAGGAGAGGAATTAGAACAACCAAATTATGCTCTGCCATTTTTAGCACCAAATGCAACAGGGAAAACCATACTGAGTGGAGTGAACTATGCTTTGGGACGGGGGATAATGAATGCTACTGGAAGAATATTTGTCAATATTTTTTTTCTTTGTTGTTGATTCCTTACTTAGTCTTAATCATTTTATGTAATAAGGAATATACTTGTTTGGTGTGAATAATTTTGTTTTCAGGTGAATAGAATAGGAATGGATGTTAAAATAGATTACTTCAGCGTAACAAGGAAACAAATTGACAAACTGCTGGGTGAATCAAAAGCGAAAGAGTACATAATGAAGAAATTCATTTTCTCTGTCACCGTTGGGGCTAATGATTTTCTCAACAATTACCTTTTCCCAGTTCTCTCCATTGGAGCAAGGATTTTTGAAAGTCAGTTCTCTCCATTGCAGCAAGGTTTTTCAAAGTCCAAATTCTTTCATAGATGACATGATTACTCATTTCGAGACCCAACTCACGGTAACCAACTCAATCTAAATTTAAAGCCAAAGTCTATAGTCGAGATTAATATAAGCACTTGTTTTAAGAAAATTAATTATAAATTGAATTGAGTGGCAGAGACTATAAGAAAATTATTTATATTTATTTATTAAATGTAGTTTCCCAGCAGGAGCATTGGAAGTCGTATTTGGAAGTGATCTTTCATTGGTCTGTTTAGGAATATTAAATGTAATTTCTCTTTCATCTTATTAAATGTCACTTATTATATTAGTATAATAAGTTTTAAGAGATCAACAACGGTGCCAATCCGGGCCTTCACATTGTTTAGCTTCGCCTCCCACATGGGAGAAATGTTTTTTTTGCAAGAAATGAAGGATTGAAAAAGGATTTTTCAATTTTTTATTTTAAAAAAATCATGATTTTACTGGCAGTTATAACTGCCGTTAAATTTTTTAAATTCCCGAATTTACTGGTGGTTATAACTGTCATTAAATTTTTAAAATTCATGAATTTATTGACGGTTACAACTGTCGCTAAATATTAAATATAAATTTTTTAAAATTAATTTAGAGGCTGTTAAAATCGATTTTAATAATTTTAGTGGCGGTTATTCCGACAGTTGTAATAACTGACGCTAAAATACTTTTATGGCGTCAAATTTTATGTCAATTAATTGACTAACGAAAAAGAAAATAGTAACAATTAAAACCGCCACTAAATAACGCAGCAAACTGACGTTAAAATTCAAAATTTTAGTAGTTAGACTTTCGGACCTCAAAAATAATATATATATATATATATATATATATATATATATATATATATATATATATATATATATATATTTTCACTTTTAACTTTCTTTCTTAAATTTAAAGTTTAATTAATATTAATTTTATTCACTTTTCAATACATCATATAAAATTATATATGTAAATAAAAATATATTAAGATTTTATTTTATTTTTAAAACACATATTAAAATATAAAATTTATAAAATATTTAAATTTATGTAAATAAAAATTACTTTAAAAAATATAAGTAAATAAAATATTAAAGAAAAAATAAAAAATAAAATTGAAAAATAATTTAAATAAAAATAATAAAACTTTAAATTTAAAAAAGTGCAAATATATATATATATATATATATATATATATATATATAAATTTAAAGTTATACTATTTAATTTAAATTATTTTTCTATTTTACTTTTAACTTTATTTATTTATAGTATTATTATAATTATTCTATTTATATAATTAATGTGTATAGTATTTTATATTTTATCTGAATTTTTTAATTTTATTTGAAATTTAAATATTTATGTTTAATGTAACTCTCCATTTAATTAATAACGCTAATTAAAGGAATGTCACGTGGAATAGTATTAGAAACAAAGTCCTGGAGTGTAGACACTACTCCTCACGATTATCCAAGAGAGAACCCGAATTAGAAAAGGGCACACTATGATGCCATAACAAAGTATAAAATATAAATTAACAACATTTAGAATTTTAAGCCTAAAGACCAGCGGTACACGGGCCATAGCCCTAAAGGAAAGTCCAAGTAAACTTAGATCCAGTCTACGCAGACTATGCAGCAGAACCTCCATCACTCTGATGATTACGGGGAGTTCTCACCTCTGCTCACATCAACAAGTTGATGATCATTACAAAAGAAAAGACCACACCACAGAACATACAACAAACAATAGAAGGGTAAGCTAAAGCCAAAATTAGTTTTATCATGCAATCAGATATACTTTCACAGTCTAATATACATATATCGTCCAAGCATGTTATGACCTTTCAATCAATACACTAAGACTCGACTCGACTCATCTGGATACATATAATCTGGTCAGATTCAGCGGATGCTTGCACTTGTGGTGGATACCTCTGCTCAGCCCCGAGCTATGTGTTACAAGTGTTACAATGAATCAATCTCTCACACACAAGGTTAGCCCTTAGTGAGTTTCAGGCCTCCTGCTACTCTCACCACAAGAGTCAGTCCGCTCTAAGTGAGACTAACTGACTCCTTAGAGTGTCAAGATGTAACCTTACCTTATATGCTTACCAAATTATATAGATGGGGCACCACCATGGACACCCACTAACAGGAACCATGAAATTACGTCCCGACCATTGAAGCACGACCTTGAAACCCCACCTAGGAATATTCAAGGAATTACTTATTGACCTCATACCAAACATATTCAAGCAACCAAACAATATTATTCATTGCGTTTAAAATCCCATACCAACCTCTGTGGTCCATCCTCATTCACATTCCATGTTGAGTCCATACTATCTCATTCTTCCCAACTCATGAATACATAATTTTATCTCATGCCAATACCATGCCACTTTGATTACCAACCATCATTGTCATTTCTCATGCTAAGATCACACAATCACATCAATCTAGTTCATAGTCACCGATTTTGCCATACATTTCACGTGCCTCATGCAATAAATGGAATATATCATAAATTGAGCAACTCAAAACAACTAGGCGAAGAAAATAGCATGGCCTGCAGCGGATCTCGCTTAAGCCAGAAGCCCTCGCTCAGGCGAGAGGGGTTCCCTCGCTCAAGCTACAGGCTCTCGCTTAGGCGAGACCGCGACAAAGACCTTGGGAGATTCTCGCACACTCGCTTAAGCGAGCCCTCCCTCGCCTGAGCGAGACAATCCCTCGCCCAAAGGTGAGGTTCCTCGCTTGGGCTAAACTGCAGCGACACCCCAAGGCTTTCACGCCTTCTCGCTTAGGCGAGCGTCTCTCGCCTGAGCGAGACAGTGCCTCGCTCAAAACAATAGCACTCCGCCTGAGCGAGAGTTCGTGAGTGTCACCCTGGTCTGTCCCTGTCAGTCTCGCCTGGGCGAGTCGGTCTCACTTGGGCGAGAACAACAAATCTCGCCACTGTTTCCCTGTAACAGTCGCATTTTCACAACCAATACAACCACACATGGCAAGCCAAACATTCACAGCAACGTACAGACTATACAAACATCAAGTAACTTCCAAGCAGACTAAAAATAGACTAAAACTCATAACTCTAGCTTCCCTTACTTGGAAAGGAGCTAATATCGGGCTTCGACTCTTAAACCAACGGGACCGGCAGCTCTAAGAGCAGATTAAAGAACTGGAACCAGTAGCACAGAATAAGAACGAGGTTACTAAAGTGAACCTCTAGTGGAGAAATACCAAAAAGAACTTTGAAAGGAACTAGTAGGGGTTGGGGTTTACCTTACGTGAAGACGAGCTGAGCTTAGAGCTAGCTTGACCAAGATTGGGGCTAAACCCTAACAGAGCCTCTATGGGGGAAAATGAGAGTGTGAGAGCCCTGTTTCTGCAAGAATGACAGAGGTGAGAGGGGTTTGGCTGACTTAGGGGCCTTGGACACCCTATGGGTCAGCCCTTAGGCCCATTAGATTAGGGACAACCCTCTAAAAATTAGGGCAGAATAAAAGAGGGTTTTACATTTAATCATATTTTTCTAAATTTGTTCAATTATATATTTCTTTATATTTTAAATTTTAAATTTATTCTAATATAATTTATTTAAACTTTAATAAAATAAAATAAAAATAAAAATAATTAAAAAAAACTTCATATTTAATATATATATAATATGAAACTTTAAATTTAAAAAGAAACCAATATATATATATATATATATATATATATATATATATATATTTATTTAAATTTTTATTATTTAAAATATAAATATATTATATAATATTTTTATTTTTTGTTTTTTTTATTTAAAGTTTAGTATTATTTTAATTTTACTTATTTTTATACTTACATTTATTTTTCAATATATTAAATAAAAATAAAATTATATATAAATTTTAATATTTTTTTATATTTTTAAAATATTTATTAAGAAATATGTAAACATAAAAAATAAATAATATAATAAATTAGAAACTTAAAAAACATTTAAAACTTATAGAAAATATAAATTTTAAATAAAACTAAAAATATTTAAAATAGAATTAATTTTTTGACTTCCGTGAGTTAACTTCCGGTAATATATTATGACTTTCGGAAGTTGACTTCTAGTAATTTTTTTTTTGACAGTCGATTCCGATAACATATTTTTGACTTTCGGAATTCGACTTCCAGTAATAATTTTTGAATTTCGTAAGTCGTTCGACAATGTATTTTGACTTCCGAAAGTTGATTTTCGATAATATATTTTGACTTCAGGAGGTTGACTTTCGGTAATATATTTTGACTTTCGGAAGTCAACTTCCGATAATATATTTTGACTTCCGAAAGTTGACTTCCAATAATATATTTTGACTTCCAAAAGTTGACATCCCGAAATAATTTTGGAGGTGTAATGTCCGTGACTTTAGTTAAATGGTCAAGGGTTTTTTTGAGATTTAAAGAAATTTTAGAAGTATAAAAGAAAGTTTAGAGGTAACGGAAGAAAGACCCACGTCTTTAACGTACATATACTGGGTTGAGTCAACTTAGCTTTTGACCGATGAAAAAACAATTGTGAGAGCTTAGCGTGATGTTCTGATTCAAAAGAAAACTCCGTGATATTATAGTTTCATTTTATTTATCTTATATTATTTTATACACACACACACACGATGTTTTTAATCATCTCTTCTAATTTTGTAGGATTCTCATCTTAACAATCGCTCTTGTTAAACTGTGTCCTTCCACAAATCATCTTTATTATTATTTTTTTCAATTAATGCATCATGATGTCTATTAACATATCTCTTCTGATAACCATCACTATTTGTGTTATATAAGGTTTTATGAGTTATATAGGAAAGAAATTTGACTTGTTAATTAAAGCATTAATTAATACAAAATGTTTTTTATTTGTAATTTTCAGTTTCTGTTGTTAAACTTTGTCTTTCTACAAGTCATCTTTATCTGCTATTTTTCCAATTGA
>Ga0214544_1008674_pt1 | contig 16656 bp, 8 predicted proteins | sample CNSS3metaG_FD_160074 | JGI IMG/M metagenome (GOLD analysis project Ga0214544, IMG submission 160074) | Root nodule microbial communities from cowpea collected in UCLA plant growth center, Los Angeles, California, USA - CNSS3 | ecosystem: Host-associated > Plants > Roots > Nodule | place: USA...
AAGAACAAAAGAAATTCCTAATTCCTAATTAGAAAGGAAAATTAAAAATATTAATGCCTAATTAAAAAGTGAAATTAAAAAACCTAATATAATATATATATATATATATATATATATATATATATATATTAATTTTGTAGTTGGAAATTGAAATCAGAGATCAAATTAAAGTATGTCATGAATGGAACAAATTTAATTGAGAGTGCATCTCATCTACTAAAAGGTTGTGATGGGAGGAATGTGTATATTCAATACTTTTTCTTTGGAAACTAGTGTGAACAGAGACGCTGTCGCTCCTGTGTGTACGCCTTTTTTAAATATGCGTAATATTATATTAGTAGGTGATAATATTGTAATGTTATTAAGTTAGTATATAAAATAAAATTATATTTATTAAAAATAAAGTGAAATATATAAGAAAAGTTGAGGGAATAATTGTTGATAAATAGGAAAAAAAAGTAGAGATAGACCATTTTATAAAAAGCTTCTAAAATTACGGTCAATTTTTAAAAATTAATAAATAACTATATTTTAAAGGGTAAAATTGAAATTTTGAAATGTGAACACAAAAGAGTGAATCTCTTTATATATTGTTATGGATAATATAATACTTTTATATTAAAATAATTATTTTTATATAACTTTTTCTTTATTATATTTTAAAATATATAGTAAATAATAGATAACATGTAATAATTTTCAAAATAGGTAATAATAAAAATAAATAATTTAAAATATGATGTATGGTTGCACACATAATCCATATGCCTATTAAAAAAACTATTAAACCATATCATTTATTCATTCCAAATCAAAAGTTATCAAAATAATAATGTAAATTAGTACCTTAATTTTTAGTACATTAATTTTCAATATTTAAATTAGAATCATACGTACTTTCTTGTTTAATCATTAAGTTTTTTTTTGTCTTCTTTATTATTTTGCATAGTTATTTATATTTCATTATCTTTTTCTTTTATCTCTTATATTTTATTACATTATATTATATATATTTATTGTAATGTAAATGTGAAAATAAATATTAAGTGAACATTCAATTTTAAATAGAAGAGATAAAATATATAAAAGATATTACAAATAAAATAAAATAATTTAAAAAAATATATTTTTCAACATCAAAGAACATCTACATATGTCTTTTTTCTTTTATTTTTTATTAAATTTTTTATTTTCCTCTTTGTTGATATAAATATCACTACAAGAAAATCCTTAAGCAACAACAAATTTTAGAGACTAAAAATAATTATTCACCATAGTGACTAATTTAGATAGCAATTTATAAACTTAAAATTATTATCTAAAATATTTTATATTATGAATAAAAAATTATAATTGATTTGTGGATTAGACTCTAAATTAGTCATTAACATTAGCTGACAAAGTTACCAAATAAATTAGTGTCTAAATTTGTAAGACCCACTTATTATTCTACCCAATGTTTAAGGGCTGCCCTAATCTGTTGGGCCTAGGGTTGGCCCATAGGGTGCCAAAGCCCCTAAACCAGCCTAACACTCACATTTTCTACCACTTTTCAGAAAACCCTTCTCCTTCCCTCTCTTAGAACAACAACCACGCTCTGCTAGGGTTTAGCTCCTAGTTGTCGTCAAGTTAGCTCAATCTCGTCCTCAGCTCCACGTAAGTCGTTTTCAACTCATACTCTTTCCCTTCAGCTTATTCTTCATTGTTCCAACTAGGGTTTGTCTTGGTGAACTCATTTTAAACCTATTCCGCTATTTTCCAGCTTTCGAATTTACTCCTAGAGCTACTGTGCTCAACTATTTGGGTGTCTAAGTCGTTGGCTAGCATTCTCCAGGTAAGGGAAGCTAGGGTTTCGTGTTTTAAATTTATTTTGCCTATTTTTGGTTTTGTTTTGCATTTCTGGTGATTGTGTGGTGTTCATGATGGAATGAATATGCATTGCTTGCTGTTATAAATGTTGGCATGGAATTAGTATGCATGATAACTTTATGCGTGGAGGGTGAGACATGATTTTGGGTGGTTTAGGACGTAATTCCCTGAATCTCTAGGTGAGATCTCATGGTGGTGCCTCATTGGTCAAGATGTAATTCCACAATGGTTTCATGGTGGTGCCTCATGGTTAGGACGTAATTCCACGAAGGTTCGTGGTAGTGCCTCATTATATAATTTAGTAAGGATTCAAGTAAGGATTGCATCCTAACACTCTAAGGAGTCAGTTAGCCTCACGTAGAGCATATTGACTCAAGTGGTGAGAGTAGTAGGAGGCCCTAGTCTTTGGCAAGATAATGACCTTAGATGTTTGAAGGCTAACCTTGTGAGTGGTAGGGTGAAACCCATTGGCAATTGGCTTTGTAGAGCAGTAAAGGCCACCACAAGTGCTACCATCCAGTGAATCCGACTGATTATATGTATCCGGATAATCGTGTCTTGAGTCTTAGTGTGTTGTTTGCTGGTCATCACATGCTGGGTTGATGTATGTATCTTTGGCTATAACATTTTATGCAATTGTATGATAAAACATTTTTTCACTCTAGCTTACCCTTTCTGTTTGTTTGTATGTTCTATGTGTGGTTTTCCTCCTTTTGTGATGATCATCAATTTATTGATGTGAGCAGATGTGATAACTCCTCGTGGTCATCAGGGTTATGGAGATTCCGCTGCTTAGCTCGTTTTGGGTCGGATCCTCTTAACTTTGAGTTTTTCTTTTAGGGCTATAGCCCATGTATTATCCTACTCTCTGAGCATTTATTTTGCATACTGTTGAACTCTTATTCTGTTTTGTTAATGGCACCGTGGTGTGCCTCAGTTTTTTGTTCCAAGTAGTTTGGATAACTATAATGAGTAAAATTTCCACTCCATGATAATGCCCTTTTATTATTATGTGTGATGTTTCATTTAATTACGTTATTATTTAAATGCAACGTTACAAAATTCGTCAGTAATTAATTAAAGACCAATTTAGACATTAATTCCTCTGGTAGCCAAAATCTTGATAGCTAATGTTAGTGACCAATTTAGAGTTTAATTCAGAAATCAATTATAATTTTTTATTCATAATAGAGAATATTTTAGATACGAATAATTTTAATTTTGTAAACTAGTATCTGAATTAGTCAATATAGTGATTAATTATTGTTTGTCTCTAAAATTGGTTGTTATTTTCTTATTATGTATCATTTCTTCTCACCTATTGTAGTTTAGTAAGTGAAGATGTTAATATATTTGATTAACTCATTTAGAGTTTCGTTGATTTTTTGAAGTGTTTAAAAGGCAAACTTTTAATTGATATCAATCAAGGTAAGAAGAGTTAGTATGACTATACCACATGTTATAATTTTAAAAAGTAATTTCATTAAGTTATTTTTAAATAATAACAATAAAATTCGTTTAAAATTTACTACATTTATTGATTAATTCAATAATAATTGTTATAACTAACTATGGTAACACAAATTTTTTTATATAAAATTTTCTTTATTATAATTTTTTAAATATACAATAAGTTATGGATAATAATAACATAATTGTAACACCCCAAGAAAATAGATTCTATTACTATGTCAGATCATACATGATTGAGTATATAACAAACCTAACTACAGGAATGAGATTTAGACATATACAATTATAAAATCATAACAATAGTCATAGTCTTTTATAATTAAGTTCCTCCAAAAACTTCTATAAACATCTCCATTTTTTTCTAAACAAAATCCCATTATATTATGATCTATACTAAATATTTTATATTATGTACATCTATCAAACCTAGGAAATAAACATTACCCCAAAGTCCATCCACTCTTATTGATGGAGCTCCAAGCATGGATTTGGAGAGGAGGAAGTCCATGGAAGCAACATAATGATGGAGCAAGGTTGAAGGCCCTTAAGCAATGGTATGATTTTTGGAAGTGAAGCTCTAGGAAAGGAGACTATCCTAGGGAAGGAGGCTAGAGGAGCTAAGGTAGAAGCTTAGTCTAACTTGTAAAACAAATGCATAATGAAATGAAATGCAAACTTGGCTTAGGCTATAAGATGCCTTTTAGATCTGTGTGATGCAATAGGAACAAGGATCATGCGCCAAGTGACAAGTCACGACCTCCATGCCTTTGCACCATGAGGTAAGTGTGCTCTCCAAGCATTCTCGGGCAAAGCTTCAAAATGGGCTTGATGTAGCCCAATTTGGAAGCTACTCATCAATGTTTTTGACCAAATTATTTTATAAAGCATGGCCTAACATGTGGCACAAAAGTAAAGCCTATACTAATGCTTTGACATGCAATCTCTCATATTTTAACATCCTCCTTGGCCTATGAGAAGTGCATTTGAAGCCCATGAGGATTTTGGCCATCTTGAAAAAATCCCATTTGAATCTTTCTTAACATGTTTCTTGTTATTGGGCCTTTGATTGGGCTTGGGCCTTGAGGTGCATATGGGCCATGGGTTGGGCCTAGAGTGGATTCATCATCTCCTCCCCTTTGGAAAGGATTTGCCCTCAACTCTTGATGTTCATCATCATCTACAGACCCTACAAAAGGAAGTAAGTTAGATATACTGACTATGGAGTGAACACCATAGTTAGTAGGAAGATCCAATTGATAAGCATTATCATTGATTTTTTTATTATTTGAAATGGACCATCACCACGGGGACTAAGTTTGGATTTTCTCAAATATGGAAATTGTTCCTTTATTAAGTGTAACCAAGCTAAGTCACCCTCATTAAAACTCCTAGCTCTCTTACCTTTGTTGTTATATTTGGCAACTATTTCAATTTGAGTTTAAATTTGGTTTCTCACCTTTTCATGTAAATATTTTATGAACTTAGATTCAGATACCCTTTCTTTATGGATGAATTAAAGAAGTAGGAAGTGGTATCAAATCTAAAGGTGTGATAGATTGAAACCATAAACAACCTTAAAAGGAAAGAGCTTGGTGGTGCTATGGACCACACGATTGCATGCAAATTTAATGTGAGGACGACCCTCAACAAAGTGGATAGAGATGTAATGACTACTTCTGTTTACCCATTAGTTTGTGGGTGACAAGTAGTACAAAAAGATAGCTTGGTTCCTAACCTTGACCACAAAGTTCTCTAAAAGTGGCTAAGGAACTTAATATCTCTATCATACACAATGATTTTGGGTAGACCATGAAGGCAAACCACTTCTTTGAAAAATGTAAGACCCGAGAAATTTAATTAATTAATTAAATAAATAATTAATAGATGTGGGTAGTGGGAGGCTTTATGGCAATTAATACTAACTTTTATGATGTGGAAAAGTACTAGCTCAAATGGTTGAGAGAACTTTTGGGTTGAAGTCATGTGTATGCCAAATTGTGTGCTATTTTAAATGTGTATTGTTTTGATACTATGTTTAAGCATGATGAGTGATAATATAATCCTAGATTTATAAGAATTATTATGAAACATAAGTTGGTTGAATGGTTTATGCACTTGCCTTGGAATTGGATGGTAGTGTGTTCAAATCTTGCTAAACATGAATAAAACTTTCTTTTTTTGCCAAAATTCATTTTGGCATGAATGTGAAGGGCCAAAAACCCTAGTTGGCAAAGGGGCAGCCAAAAGGGCTGGAAAACCATCTCATAATGATCCTTGAATGGCAATTACAATCAACATTATGTGATTTTCGTTTTTCATAGAGAGAAGAGTATTCTAAGCACATGGAATCAATGAACATGGCGGCAAAGTGTAGAGTGGTAACAAGGAAGGCCATTGTGGACTAAGAATAAGCTTAGAATTCTCAAAGTTAAGCAATGAATCCAGGTTAGGGGAGTTAAACCTCTTAAATGCATGTTGTGATTTAATTACGTGTTGTATGAACTATATGTGAAACCTTTGATTCTTGTAAATTCTGAAATTATGTTTGAGTTTCTGGAATTTTGCAGAAACCGTCTAGCGACGATGAACACCCGTCAAGCAACACATATGATTTGTACTAGGTTTCTGGATTTCTACCAGAAATCGCCTGGCAACACAAACTGACCGGCAGGTGACACATCCATTCTTACCCACTATTAAAAAAGGTCGTTTTCCTTAAGCCCTTCTTGAAGTCGTTGATGTGCTCCTACACCACATACTTCTTCAAATCTTCTAGTGTTGTTTCAATGCCCTAATATTTCTCTTTCTACTCCTCGTTGTCGGCTTCCATATCCTTCACCTTTTCTTTAAACTTCTTCTTAGAATCCAGACACCTGAATTTCCAAGTAGCCAGTTGGTTCTTTTCAACCACAAACTTTTCCCCCTCCTTCTTCCAAGTCGCCTTATCATCATGTACATGGCCTTCAACAATGAAAGGTCCTTAGCCATTATCGCCTTGCTCTCGTCCTTCAATTCATTCTACAACATATCGCCAACCTTACGGCTAAACATTAACGTCTTGCTGCTAAACTCCACTAACTCCTTGAGAACGAAGTTGGGCTCCATATTGTCTATAGGCTTTATTACCTCTTCATCTAAATTAATTTTCATGTCTCTTCGAACGTTGGTTTCATGTCTTTCTAACAACCTAACCTCAAGTTTTTTACTCCCAAAAGAAGAACTAGGACCCAAGAGCTCGACCCTAAGCTTCTTAATATCTTTTCCTACACATTTTTGAGCAGGTGTTGCGACTTTCCTTTTCATGTTACCCGATAGCCGGACATTCATTAGTGCAGCCTTCAAGTTCAGCACTTCCGGCTCTCCAGACTTCTTGGCTTCCTTAGCCAACTCGTTCTTTAAACTCTTGAACAAGTTCAAAGTGTTCTTGCCTTGTTGATCCATGTAACCTACATAAAAAAGATACCCATCGTAAATGTCCACTTAATGAAATGAACGAATAGACTAAGTAAGATACCTTTTAAATCAATAAGGGGTGTGTGGATAAATAAACCCTAACTAAGCCTTAAGTAGGTAGCTTATTGGAAAAATTTTCAAGGATCCCAATGATTAGCCTATCCTTCACCGACAAATCATCCTTTTGCCTATCCTTATACAGCTATGGGTTATTGGTCCAGTAAAAATGAAACTTCATGTTCTCGTTTTCATCGTAAAACATTGGACGACCTTCCAGCTTCACGATAACCCTGAAGAAGCTATCTTTAAAATGTTTAAAGGATTGTGAATAGGCGTCTAAAATGCTTATCCTAGGCTGACTAACCAAAGATAGCCACATAATAGGATATTTATGTCGAGCATCATTGATGATTCATTATTTTCCTCCATTCCACTAGCCTTTATGTACCCATTTGATAGTTGTTCAGTGCTTAATTGTTTATCTTTAGTGTATTTTCATTTGTTGGGCTTTATTGGGTGACTGTTCCAAATTTGGGTTAATTTCACATTATTTGGCCTAATTTTCGTTTTTAATTATTTTTAAGTATTTGGGTGAAGCAATTTTGGAGCTTGGACATTTATATTCAGTTGAAGAGAATTGTCACATCATTTCCACATCATTTCCACGTCATCTAAGTGAATGGGCCAACATTTGAGGCCTAGTAGTGGCATTTTTGTAATTCTGAATGGCAGAGTGGCAGAATGAAACTAGTGGCATAATTGATTTGACCACGAGAATTAAGTCTCTTAGCATGTAGCAGCCGCATAGCTTCTTCTCCAACCTCCATTTTCACGTTCTCAAGCTTTGGTGGGTGTCCATGGAGGTGCTCTTTTCGTTTTTGACATTTTTGTACTAGTTTTTACCATTTTTATGCATATTTGACAGCACCCAATGTGGGATTTACGTTTTGAATGCATTTGGTACCTCAGGCATCTTATTTTGTGGATTGTATTGACTTGGAATGACACCCATTAATGGGGTTTTCGGTTTTTTATACCATAGCAGTGTTTTTCGTTCAATTGAAGCTCTAAAATTTGTCTTTTGATGTTGAAATCATATTGGGAAAATTCGTAAGTTAAGGTTTTTGATTCTGTTTTCGTGATTCCAGTTTTGAAGGGCTTATGTGCTCCATTTTGATGTCTAGCTAAGCTTTTCGTATTGATTCCTTGAAGAAATTGAATTGAAACCATGAGGTTGATGTTTTGCAGTGCACTTCAATTCCTATTTTCTCTTCATCCTATTCAATTCGTAACTTTGAATGAAATGGGAATCTGTGATACTTAATCATGGGTCCATGTTTTCTACAATTTTAGAGCCCTTGTTCATGCTTAGTGAGTTCGGGTTTTACCATAGTTGCTTAATCTGTGCGTGTGTGAAATTGAAAGAAAGATGTGTGCTATGCTTAATGACATAATGAAGTTGTGTTAATTTTCGCATAGTTGATTAATTCGAGTTTCATGAGAGTAAATTGGATAAGATAATTAATTTAGTAACCTGCTATTGGTGGATTTTCAGTGGAATCAAGGAATCAATACATTTTGAATTCTGTTTAATTAAGTTTCGTTGTTTCGCTATTAGAATTTAGCAATTTTGTGTTGAAACTGAATCTACCAAACCCCCTCTGTGTTACAGTGTTATGTTTGAATCTAGAAATTGAAGCTTTGAACAAGAACATTGGTCGTTGAGAGACGACTTGATTCAACTTTTATATACTGCATTTTATCTGTTTTAATTTGGTGGGGTACGACCTTTATCAATCATAAAAATACAAGAAACACAAGAGAGAATGATGCAAGTATAATGACTGGCATAACAACCTGAAAGCTTGTAAATATCCTCAGTTGTTAGGATTCAATTAGGTTGGCGCGATGTTCAATAGACGCAGAACACCCATAGTAAAGTCGTCAAGTGGAAGTCGTATATGCAATTGTGTGAAATGGCAAATGTACATGTAAAAGAAGCTCTCCTCGTGTTGCTCTTGCCCATGACAAACATTCTCCGTAATGCATACTCTCTTCAATGATAGTATGTTCGGACGTGCCTTCTCGAATATATAGACACTTAGAAGCCACAAATCCAAAAATCTTGATCACCTAAATAGTGAAAACTACCTGGTGATGACCGGTGACACCCAATCATACCCACTTTTTTTGTGGTAGGTGGGTCTCGACCAACTCTTCAACTAGATTCTCCCTGACATTTAGAATCATCTCCATAACTACCCCCATCTCCTCTAAACATAGAACCATTAGACGAACCAGATAGTTGATGACTACTCTTACTACCTGAACCCTTTGTAGACCTCTCGCTAGAATCTTTGTGAGACATACCTTATAGAGAAAACATAGTTGCTGCACGAAAAACACCTTAGATTTAGAAACCTTCATAGAGTAAACAATAGCATTAATTTTCACACAAATTTAGTTTCATAAGTGACCCCCAAGGCCCCTATTTATAGGAATGGGAGCACGACCTTTTCACATTTCTTGCCATCATTACGCTCTAAATTGTCATAACTGATACATTTAATGAGGCAACTATACATCTTCCCAGACAAGACTCTTGCACTTATGCCCCCTTTCGTCTTAACCTTTTTATCACCTTTACTCCTTGAGTTTGGGGGGCTACCATACCCTAAAGAAGTAGACCAAACAAAGGGGAATTTTCTTTGCAAAAAAATAATGATAAAAAGCAGCCTTTAGTATAATATTCATGTAAAAGACTTAGGGGCTGGTGTTCTATACAAACCAGACAAGCACTCAAATAGCCTTTAGTGTAAAGTACACGCAAAACACTGGAGGGCTGGTGTACTATAGGAGTCGAACAGGCCGCCAACCAAAGACCCACACATACAACACAACTGGATACATAGCGGTATAACAGAAATGAGTACCCAGGAGACTAAGAAGGTCAAGTACTTCACAGATCTTTAAAAGGGCAGGTGACTAACTATATATATTTAACGTGTGCTTAAGATCGCCTAGATAACAACAAATTTGGTCAACCACTCAGAACCATTAGCCAGAAGGAAAGAAGATATGGATGTCTAGCTGAATATACTATCGGATGAGAAGTAAGCAGACAGTGAAAGGAAATATACTATGCTAGTATGTTAACGAACCTCCCCTAACTTAGGCAAAAATAGAACCAAGTGAAGTTTGTGCAAAGGGAATTGGGCATGTAATGTAGGCCTAATTAAGCCTTATTAAACCCAATCAAACTTGGTCAAACCCAATTAAACATAATCAAAGCCCAAAGCTTAGGCCCTCAAAGAAACAAATAATGTGATACTAGGACAATTAAATTTCTATAAATATAGGTGGACCCCAGGTAATTAGAGGTACACAATTCATTAGTATCCTAATATGAGTTTTGACTTTGAGAACGTTTGTTAACTTGACTATCGGAGCCCATTTCTGCAGATTGCACAAAGCGACTAATGACGAAGACTCAACGGACAAAGCCGTGGAACATCCATCCAAGAAATTTCAAGACTATGGTAAGATAAGGTTTGAGCCTCATAGTAGCTTAATATTGTCCATACAGGAACAAAAATCATTATCAAGGTGTCTAAAAACCATTTTTAGTGGCAGTAGATGCATAAGATTTGACATGCTTGTACATCACAAAGGAGCAATTCACTTCATATAAGATTATTCTACTTACTTAATAAGAAACAAACCTTATTTTAGACCCTACATTATGTCATAATATTACGAGGATGGAAAATAAGGAATATTGAGGTACCCAAAGATGCAAAAAAGGGTTCCCATGACAAAAGTTGGGAGATGGGAATTTTCAAATGGGGAAAGTCACTAATTAATATCAATCTATTTTTTTGTTGAGATTGTGAAAGGAAATATTTACTGTATGGGTTTTGAAAAAGTATGAATCAAGTTTGTGGAGAAATATTTTGAAGATAAAAGTGAGGGCAATGGGAGTGTTGGAGAATGATCCTTCTCAAATATCAATAAATTTTTTATTGTATTAAATGGAAAAATTTTGGTGTTTGCTACTCAGAATAAGGTTTACTGATATCGCTTAATTGATAGCAAAATTCTTAAATTTTGGGATCACGAATGTGACTTCAACTTTATGCATTTCCCTTCTCACAAAGACAGGTTGTAGGTTGTGCACGTGGGATATTGGAAGTAGAAATTTATGTATACCCATACATGTGTAGCGATTTTAATATTTTCATTAACAATTTCACTTCGTTAGTTTGATCTTTTTTTTTTTGTAATTTTAATAAAAATTATATTGTTTATTTTTAATTTTAATTCACTTTGTTAGTTTGTATAAGTTCTATTATTTTAATCTCATAGTGACATGGTACAACTTTTTTTTTCAATGCCATGATTTTTGTTAACTTATTAATATATTTTATGTTAATTTTATTTCAAAATTAATTGGTAAAAGTTGTTGGAAAATGTATCTTTTGTTTTGAATATATCTTTTGTTTTCAATGTTAATAGACAAGTTACTCTGAAAATATGATATTTTATACTATGTTTTAAATTTTATAATATAATATAATATAATATATTATATTATTATATATTATACTATGTATATACTCAGCCTAACAAGGCCATTCAACTTTACTAAGCTAAAGTCCACAAACCTTATAAATATACCTAGTATTTCACCCAGAAATACACACTTTCAGAATTACATTCTCTTGCTCTATTATAGATCCAAACAATGGAAGGCTTAAGGGGACTGATAGTTTGTCTTAGAACATCGTTATCAACCCCACAGTGGGCGCCAATGTTCCGATTGCATGTTCGTCGAGTGTCGTTCTTGTTATCGACCCAACGGTGGGTGGCAATGTTCCCATTGCAAATTTGTCAAGTGTCATCATTAAGGTCAATTACCATACATATGAGGTATTATCCACTTTGGAGTGTAGAGTTCTGTCACGGTTCTTTCCTTAAAAGACGCCAAAGGCTTCTCAGAGGGTGGAAGGAGAAAGGAGTATTTAAATCATCCTTGACCTCAATTCCTAGGCGATCAAGGCCGGATTATTGAAGAGACCAGAGGGGGCCATGGCCCTCCAATATTTTTGAAATTTTTTTAAATTATATATATATATATATATATATATATATATATATATATATATTATAAGCTTTTAAAATATTTTGAAATTTTTTAAACTATATGTATTGTGTGTTGAGAATTAATAAAAATTAAATTAGGTATCTTTTTATTTCTTTTATAAAGTATAACATTTAATACAAATAAATAATAAAAGATAAAATCAAATAAAATAAAGAATAAAAATATTTATTAAGATATTTTTTATTTGCAAATTATACTTATCTCTTACTCTCACTTGTTTTCTTATTGTTTCCGAAGAAAAAAAAAATTAAATATAAACTCATTATTTTTACTCTTATTCCTTCATTTATTCTCTTTCTTTCTTGAAAAAAAAAGGTAACCTCTTTTGTCTCACTTGATACTTAAATATTAGTTTAATAATAATTGACATTATTTTTTATGTCATGACCCTTTTGCGTATTCATTTTTTATGAACACAAAAGAAAAATATAATATAGTATGTGTTTTTTCATAATTATTTTTTAATTATGGCTTGATTGTCATATATTTTTCTTTTAGTAATTATATATCATTTATTTTATTGAATTACGATAAATTATTTTTTATTCTTAAACTTAAAAAAGAAAATCGTATATTGATGAAAATAATATTAGTTTTAAATTTCAACTCCAACATTTTATTGTTGATACTTCTAACCATTTCGATTTGAAAAATTTATCAATCATGTTCAATCTTTGAAAAAAATAAAAAAGTCGGACATTTTACTTTATTAATTGTGTAAGTCGTCTTATTTTAACTCTTTCTATTTCTACAGCTAAACAGGAAGATCATTTTCTGTAATGAAAATTATCAAAACAAGAATGTAAAATAAATTAAAAAAGATGATTTTTTTTTGCCGATAATATGATTATTTACATTGAAAACGAAATAAGTTTTGATTCAATTATTGATGAGTTCAAGGATCTGAATGAATGAATGACAATCCTGTAGATATATATGATTTCTTATATAGTTATCATTATACTAAATTATGTATTACTGAAAATCATTAAATATACAAATTTTGAGCATATTATTTTGGCTCCTCCTAAATGATTTGGTAAAGATCCACCATTGTAGACAATGTGGAACTATTGAACATGATAAGAACATATTATTTTATATTATATTATATTATATCAACAATATAAATAATCTATTTATAATATTGTTAATGTTATTATTAATATATGTATAATATTGTTTATCCTTTAAGCTTTACTTGATAAATATTGATAATCATCGTGATAACCACAATTATTATGAATATATATTACATTTTAATGTTATTCAAAATCATTATCTTAACAAAAGTTATAGGGGAAAAATGTTTCGAATTTATTTCAAAAATGTATATTCTTCTGTTAATTTTCTTTTATAATTTATATTCGTATAATAACAATAATTATAAATATGATAAAAATATTATTTAGTATTATATTTATAAGGCCCACTTATATTTTAGCCTTAATGTTTAAGGGCTGCCCAAATCAGTTGGGCCTAAGGTTGGTCCATAGGGTGCCAAAGCCCCTAAACTAGCCTAACACTCTCACTTCCATCTCACTTTTAGAAAATCAGTTTCTCAAACCCTCCCTTGTTCTCAACAGAAGCTCTGCTAGGGCTTGGTTCTCTCTTGTTCACACTAGCTCAAAAGCTTACCCTGTCTCATGTAAGTTAGTTCTTGAACTATATTATCTCCTTTCTAAGTTGTTTCCGTGGTTTCTGTTGGGGTTCACAGTAGTAAACCTGTTTTTCTTTCTGTGCCGTTATTCTCAGCTCTCGGGTCTGCTCCTAGAGCTGTTGGGCTCATTGGCTTAAGTGTTGAAGTTTGTTACTAGCTCCTTCAAGGTAAGGGAAACTAGGGTTTCGAGTTTGGATGTACTTTGCTTGTTTTTTATGCTTTGTATTGTGCTTCTGATGTTTGTATGATGATTAACATGATATGAATATATATTCCACTTTGTTCTAGTGAATCTGTGTACTAGCCTGCGTGAACAGTGGATCAGATCTGATAATCTCGCTCAAGCGAGTGGAGCTTGCCTAAGCGAGAGTATCAGAAAACCCTCCCAGATGTTGTGAGAGCTATCACTCAGGCGACAAGCTCCAGTCTTGAGCGAGAATCCATCTCGCTCAAGCGAGGAGGTCTCGCCTAAGCGAGAGAATGCGACAGCACCATTGTTCCTCTTCTCGAGCTCTCGCCTAGGCGAAAGAAGCTCGCCTAAGCGAGGCCTTTCAGCTTGAGCGAGATCTGGGCGAGCATGTGCCCAGGATCTATTTTCTTCTCTATTCTTGGGTGTTTGCCACATGTTTTTGTTGGAGCATGTATTGTATATGGACTGGAATTGATAAGTTTGACATGATCTTGACATGTAACATGTATGGGATGGTTGGTTATAAAAGTGACATGGAATTGGTATGATCAATGATTTTAAAATTGTTGATGAAACATGATATTGGTGTGGTCAGGACGTAATTTCACGATAGTTTCGTGGTGGTGCCTCATTCGGTCAGGACGTAATTCCATGAATCTCTAGGTGAGATCTCATGGTGGCGCCTCTTTGGTCAAGACATAATTCCATAATGGTTGTGTGGTGGTGCCTCATTGGTTAGGACGTAATTCCATGACCCCTATTAGTGGGAGTTCATGGTGGTGCCTCATTCTTAGGACGTAATTCCACGAAGTTCGTGGTAGTGCCTCATTATATAATTTAGTAAGGATTCAAGGTAAGGATTGCATCCTGACACTCTAAAGAATCAGTTAGTCTCACGTAGAGCGTACTAACTCAAGTGGTAAAGGTAGTAGGAGGACTTAGATCTTTTAAGGCTAACCTTGTGAGTGGTGGGGTAAAACTCATTGGCAATTGGCTCTGTAGAGCAGTAGAGGCCACCAAAAGTGCAAGCATCCAGTGAATCTAACTCATTATATGTATCCGGATAAGTCATGTCTTGAGTCTTAGTGTAATGTTTGCGAGTCATCACATGATTGGTTGATGTATGTATCTTTGATTATGAAAACGTATGAAATCGTTTGATAATATGTTTTTCCTGCTCTAGTTTACCCTTTCTGCTTGTTTGTATGTTCTGTGTGTGGTTTTCTCTTTTTGCGATGGTCATCAATTTATTGATGGGAGCAGACACGAGAACTCCTCATGGTCAACAAGGTGATGGAGATTTCGCTGCATAGCTTATTGAGTTGGATCTCGCTTCTTAAGTTTCTTTTAGGGTTATGGCCCATGAATTGTCTTGCCTTTGAGTTCTTACTTTGAATATTGTCGAACCTTCATTCTATTTTTTTGTTAATGACATCGTAGTGTGCCTCAGTTTTATGTTCCAAGTATTATGGATAACTGTAAGGAGTGACAATATACTCCCTGACCTTGCTTCTTATATTATTCTGTGTGACATTTCATTTAATTAAGGTTATTATTTAAATGGGGTTTTACAATATCCACAAAAATGTCTACTTCTTAGGCCACACTATTAAAAGCGAATTAACATGATTTAAATTTATTTTAAAATTAATATTATAAATTTTTTAAATTTTTTAAATTTTTTAAATTTTTTAAATTTTTTAAATTTTTTATCTTTTAACCTTATGAGATATTCAAATTTAAATAAATTTCCTAAAACCGATTTCATATTTAAAATTTAAAAAGTATCGTAACAAAAAAATTATAATTTATTTTATTTTATAATTTAACAAAACTAGACTCAAAGAGCTTTCTTTTGATACCAAAAACGTAATTTTTGGACCGCTGAGCTGGTACAGTTTAACGTTTTAAAATCGTCACGTTTTCTGCCAGCACTATTTTTGTGTGTAATGGAAGTGGATTTGAACCATACAAAGATAGCTACAAGACAAGATTAGCACATGAAAAACACCATATTCAAGATAACCTAGGCTCTAGATACCAAATGGTGAAGGATTATCTTGTTCCTTTTTAAGATTATTGAATATGGTGTGAGTTGATTAAGAAAGCTAAGTGAAATCCCCACTGGACATTAAGATAGCAAGCTATCTAGATGTGAAGGTTCCTTTCACAAAGCTCAAGAGAAGAAGATGATGGATTGATTCAAAACAAAAAGGAAATGGAAGGCACATAAACCATAGAACACCAAGAACAATTAAAGGAAAAAGAAAACATAAAATGGAAAGGAAAGAAATGGTAAAAATGTGAGAAGCACGCCACTACAAGGCTAGGCTAGAAGCCATGGCAACCTTGAAGATGAGTGGATGGGTGCCGCCACTTGCTATGCAAGATAATGCTTAAAAGTATTCACTCCCTTGGGAGGAAACTCTCACCCAATGGTTGAGACACAAGAGTGTTTTTACTTCAAAATGTTCAACCCTTTTACATGTCTAGGAGCACCCCTTATATAGAAGAACTTAAGGGCCTCTAAGCAAATAAAAGATACATAAGGATGTCTCTACAAAAACCTAACCCTAGCTTCTAGAAACTAGGTCAAATAAGGTTGCAAAAAATGAGAGACAAAAGAGCTAACTATGGTGTGTGCAAGGCTAATTTCGTTCTAGCACAAAAGGAGACAAAAAATGTGTCTCATATGTCTCCAAAAAGTGGCCAAAGTGTGCTAAAAACAAAGGAAACCAAAGGTACATAGGTACACTTGCTTCATGCCTTTTACTTTATGCTTTATGCCTTTGCTTTACTCTCTCCTCCACATCATTTATGCTCCCCAATCACCATGCGCCACCTAGC
>Ga0214544_1008675_pt1 | contig 16656 bp, 8 predicted proteins | sample CNSS3metaG_FD_160074 | JGI IMG/M metagenome (GOLD analysis project Ga0214544, IMG submission 160074) | Root nodule microbial communities from cowpea collected in UCLA plant growth center, Los Angeles, California, USA - CNSS3 | ecosystem: Host-associated > Plants > Roots > Nodule | place: USA...
GAAAAAGTGGAAGGAAACGAATAATCAATTCTGCACTGAAGGATTTCGTGTGGAGTACGACGTGATTATAAAAACAGCTTTTGCTATAGGAGAAAGGGAGGATGTGAATTGTCTTTTTCTCTCTCTTGGCCCTTTGGGATATTTCTCTGTCATTTCTGTTATCTTTTTCTTCTGTCATGAACGTTGTACTGCTATGACAACTTGCACTTTTCATCATTTCTACTGATATGACTTTTTCATACTAGAATTCACACCCATATAGACCATTCTGCTTTCACAGTTGTTATATTGTTTTGTTTACTAACCAAACACATTACAAATGAAAGGTGTGAAAAACAAAATCGAATGTTAAAATTCACCCATCGAAAAAAAATATTATGCTGAAAATGCATTAAAACTAAAAAAAAGAATATAATACAAAATAAAATACATTAATGAAAAAAAAAGAAGAAGATAACTTTCCTTGGAGGCTTTTTTCTTGGGCTCTTGAAAATCATCAGTGGAGAAACGAAAAAAGTTGAGAACACGGTCTTTTGAAGGAACAATGAACGTCATTAATTTACGATTTTGCCACTCTCCCCAACTCCTCCATTCACCAAATCTCTTCTTCGTTGTTCCTTCTTCATCACAAACTTCAAACTTCACCCTGAGAAACCCAACCACCCCATTTGCTATTTCCTTCAAAAATCGTTTCTTTTCTCCAATTCGTGCGTCGATGGCCTCCTCAGTCTCCGTCACGGAGAACGAAACAAAGCCATTTTCCGTTCTCTTCGTGTGCCTCGGCAACATCTGCAGAAGCCCCGCTGCCGAAGGAGTCTTCACCGACTTAGTCAACAAAAAGAGCCTCAATTCGCTGTTCAGAATTGATTCTGCTGGCACCATCAATTACCACGAGGTGGGTTTGTGTCGTGTTTATATCAAACGCTTCATGCATTTCATCCAAAAGATGATTTTTTAGAAGAAATTTTTTGATGGGTTTATCTTTAGTTTACAAGGAGTGAGCAAAGTTTTTATATGGTATCTTAGAATATGAATAAAGTTTAACTCAATCCCATTAAATTTGTTGGTGAGATGGCTCACACTTATGTTTATTTGGCCTAGTTTCTGGTCAATGTATGACTTTGTCACTCCAACAGTGTTTAGTGTGTTGATAACATGTTAGATGACCCAACAACTGATCTAGTCTATACTTTGATATCATTTAGCGTTTTGGGTTTAGCCTCATTCAACCCACTAAGCCAACTAGTAAGGTGATAGTTGAGATTTTCCCGAAATGGACCACCAACCAAAATTCTCTCTGCAGTAATTCTTAAGGTGGGGATTATCATATATGTCATGTGTCAGTTTGTGATTGGATTTCACACACACATATATTATTTATTTGAGGACTTTTGGATCAGTATTCTATGCATAATTCGGTTGGAAGAACAGAAATTTCATTCATTCTAAGTCTGCATTCGACAAAGAATGACAGGAAATCGTGAAGCATTTTTTCAATAAAATTCAAGAGGAAATTGAGAAAATTGAGAATGCTTTTGGGGTGGATGGAAATGAAGGATTTTGTAGGTTCATTCATATACCATATATCTTCAATCACAAGTTATCATGGATGATAAGTTGGTTGATTTTTCTAATGAGAGCTAAAAAGTTACCCCAAGCATCTGCAGTGTAAAGATTTTCACAGTACATGGAAATTAAACTCTATACATTGTTTAAAAAGTTATTATTTTTTTGGGATGGTGGTGATTTTTGAAGGGAAATGAAGCGGACCCGAGAATGAGGGCAGCCTCAAAGAGGCGTGGGATTCAGATAACTTCTATTTCAAGGCCAATCAAGCCCTCTGATTTCATTGACTTTGACCTCATTCTTGCTATGGACAAGCAGAACAGAGGTAGATTCTCTGATGGAATGTTTTGTACGTGCTTTGTTATGTTTGCTGATGGACATTTTTTTGTTTCCTTTAGTGGACATATTGGAAGCTTTTAATAAATGGAAAGGAAAACATTCCTTACCGGATGATGCACATAAAAAGGTTGGTGCAAGGTCTTGCTCTTCTTTGGGGCTTTTGTTTGGTCTACTTTTTGGTCTAACCAGGATTGTGATGATGCAGGTTAAGTTGATGTGCTCATATTGTAAGAAGCATGATGAAACTGAAGTCCCGGATCCCTATTATGGTGGAGCGCAGGGGTTTGAGAAGGTAATGATATTCATGTTGGTTATTGTAGTACTTGGTTAGACTTATATGTTGGAGTGGAGTGTTAATCCCTAGTGCTATGCCAGTTTTGAATGATGGTACTTCTTGGTTCAGTAACTATAATATGAATATTGCTTGGTGGAACTGATCTCAAATTGTTGATGATGCAAGAAATGTATCTATTTTGCAAGATAACAAACACTATTGAACTCTTTACTCTTGGTTGATGCTTTGCTTATCATCTTTATGTTGGCACTGGCAGGTGTTGGATTTGCTCGAAGATGCTTGCGGATCATTACTGGAAACCATTTTGGCAGAAAATAAACATTTACAAGAATCCTAAGACATGTACAGAGGATTCAATCCTGTGGTGAAGTTATAGATCCATTGATTATTGGAAAAACTGATGTCATAATATCTTCTTGTTTCAGTGGTTCACTGTCCTAAACGCAACGATTTCTATATATTGTTGGAAACTTCTTGTCATAGTCATATAACTAACAGTTTGAGTCGTAAGTTCGATTCTCTCTTGGTTTTTCCTCTGGTAATCACCTTCAATGCTGAAATTCAGGAGATTATAGCAGAGGCATGTACGATGATATTGATGGCTATTATATTGACGTACACGTTTTTGAATTCTGTCTCGTGAGGACTGATTTGGACCATGTTTGGCTTCTGTGCTTACTGGTATGTAACCACTGAATGGAACCTAAAATTCAGATTCATTTAACTTGGTTGTTTACTGACATGTTATGTTACACATCTTTTCAGAAGATATGAATCAAAACTTGTGTTCTTTTCACATAGTGAACGTGATTTTATAGGTTTAAGACGTGTCCAAACAAATATTAGTTGTCTAAGCCTTTCAATTGAGGCACCCTATTAGTTGTTACATGCTGCAGCGTTGAACCCAAAAGTTCAGATTTATTTAACAAAGTTTGACAAGCTTTACCTACTACCAATTGCTTGGGAGTAACGAGGCTGTGAATGCATTTAAAAGTTGAATTGAATATCACAGACAAAGCTGATTTACTTCAGTTGGAGAAAATTGAAAAATGTATATTCAAAAATTTTCAGGCTTAATGGTGGGTGATAGTTATTAGAATCTAAACACATCATTACCATCACAAACAAACATATTCACTTTGAGTATAATTGAGTTACATACATTGACAATTTCTCTACATCCAACTCAAAAAACTAAAATAACCTTAAAATAAAAAGTACTCTTGTCTTCAATTTGATCGGTAAATGTGTAAATATATTCATTAAGAGTTTTTGAAGATGGAGATTGGAGTGAGAAATCCAAAGAGAAGATAGATGTGAAGTTTAGAAAGTAAGTTTAGAGAGATGATAATTTTTTTATAAAATGAACTTCACTTAATAAAAAAATTATATATAGCTTTAATCTATTTATTAAAATATTTTAGTGTCACCTTTTAAAAATTACTTATAGTATCATTTTAGAGGTTCACACAATAAATGTATCCTTATTTCTTAAATTTATATATTTAAAAAAAAAGGAAATGAACTTTTTTTAAAACCAAAATAAAAAAGAATAACTTTTTTCTCTCATTGTTTACAACATTATACTTAGGGATGTCAAAAAAATCTGTACTCGCAGATATCCGCAAATAAAACCCTAACGGGTCAAAAATGAATATTGTAAACAGATACTCGCGGGTAACGGTATGAGTATTTTTTATACCCACATGTTAACGAGGCAGATACGAGTATCATAGTATCCGTGGATACCCATACTTGCTATATTTTAATTTAAATTAAAAAAAACATGATTAAAATATTAACACATGGAAATTGAATGGTTTATTTTTTATCAATTAATTTTAAAAAATATCAATTTTTTTGTAAAATGTCATTTAACACTATTTAAACTAGCATACACACAAGCGCTATCGCGCCTGTGTACGCATTTTTAAAATATTGATGATAGCATGTTAGTAGGTGATAATAATATAATGTTATTAAGTTAATATAAAAATAAATTTATATTTATTAAAAATAAAGTGAAATGAATAAAAAAATTAATTATTGATGAATAAAAAAAGATAAACAATTTTATAGAAAATAAGTAAAAATAACCGTTAATTTTAAAAAAAATTAATAAGTAATTATATTGTAAAGGGTACAATTGGTATTATGAAATGTGGACACAAAAGAGGGAATTCTCTTTATATATTGTTATAGATGAGTTATTTGCACTTTGTTTAAAATTTATAAATGTTATGCATTGTATTTTTATTTCAATTTATGGTTACAATATATTATTAATATTAAATTTTTTCTTTTGTAAATACCCGCGAGTATCCGTAGATATCCATGAATATTAAAAAAAATATATGGGTACTCGCATAACGAATATCCGGGTCCGTACAAACATGGGTACGGGTACTACAGGTATCCTACCTCTACTTACCCGTTGACATTCCTAATTATACTCGTTTTTAATGCACTAATGATATCTAGTTCCATAATGACATGTATTATTAAATACTAAAGTGAAAATATATTTTCGTTTCTGTATTAAAATACTTTTAATTCCTAAAATTTGAATAAAATTATACTTTAGTCCCGCCAAATTTAAATGTGTTTGTATTTCCTTGAATGTAAAATTTACATTTTAAGTTTCTCAAATTTTAAAAATAACATTTTTATTCTCCAAGTTTTTTTTTACCTTTTTAATTTTATTCTTTCCCTCGTTGTTAGAATAGTGGTATAGGATGAATTATTATTATTATTATTATTATTATTATTATTATTATTATTATTATTATTATTATTATTATTATTATTATAGTCACACTTGTATGTAGTTCATTTTAATCTTTTATTTTTCTTCTTTCTTGTTACATTATCGTGAGTTCTGATTTTATTTTGAAATTAACGTACAATGGCTTTGTATAGAATATGTAAATATAATTCACATAATAAATATTGTTTCAATTTTTTTATTTTTGTATAATATAAAATTTGGACTCTCCATACTTAAATTCTCAATTTTTTTTACGTTACAAAGATTTAAAGGAAATATTAAAATCATAAATAAATATTAAAACACTATTCAATAATATTTTATCTCCAAAATTGTTAGGAAATATACTATTAATGATTAAACCTATTCATACAATATAAAAAAGAGGTTAACATAAATGGTATGGATGAACATTTTATCTTCCAATCTTTACTTTAACAAGCAGAATCAAACTAAAGTTCCACATTTAGTTTCAAAAACTAAAGAAATCAATTTTAAATTTGAAAAACTAGATAAATCATTTTTAAATATGAAACTAAAATAAAATTTGAGCTAATATATTGTTAACATTATACTAAAGTTATTAAATAATTAAAAAGTTATGCTAATATACTTCTAACATTTCACTAAAAAAATAGAATATAATTAAAATGAACTAATTTTAGTGTAGATCAATTTCGTTAAAAATTAACTTTATTAAACATTATATTTGTTAAATAAAAAAGCATACTAAAATTAAATAAAACTACTCAATATGTAAAAATATTGTGTTTATTAAATTAATATACGTTTATCATTTTACTAAACATATCTTTAGGAAATTAAAATTTTTAAATGTTTTATTTGTTAAATAAAAAATATAGTGAAAATAAATAAAATTATTAAATATTTAAGAAAATTTCTGTTTATCAAATTAATGTAGTTTTAACATTTTACTGAACATAGAATATACTTAAAATGAATGAATTTTAATATTGATCAATTCGTTAAAAAATTAAATTTATAAATTTCATATTTGTTAAATAAAAAATAGAATCGTATTAAATGAAATTAATAAATATTTACAAAAATCTCGGGTATATTAAATTAACATATTTTTATAATTTTACTAAAGATAGAATAAATTTAAAATAAATTAATTTTAACATCGATCAAATTTGTTAAATGATAAATTTATCAAATATATTATATATTCAGTTAACAATTCCGTAGCATATTATGTGAATTAAATATAATATATAGTTTGTTACCTTTCAAAAATGATAATTTTTTTATATAATGATGAAATGAAGACTAAATATTCACAATATCATCATAGAAACACAATGTTTTTCTCTGAAGTGCCTTCTCCACAATTGTTTATAGTGATTGTTTGGTCCTTTTCAACTATTATTATATCTCTTGTTAGTGCTGTGAGGTTACCAAACAATGAAAGTGTTCCAGCAGTGATTGCGTTTGGGGATTCCATCTTAGATACAGGTAACAATGACTACATTAATACCTTATTCAAATCTAATTTTCGACCATATGGTAAAGATTTTGGTGGAGGAAATCAACCAACTGGGAGGTTCAGCAATGGTTTAATCCCTTCAGACTTCCTTGGTACAAACAAAAATCCTTATTCTTCAATTCTTTTACCATCGTATGCATAATAGAATCAACATGTTTTAATAAATTTGGTCTTTTTCAGCTGCAATATTAGACATCAAGAAGCTTTTGCCTCCGTATCTTGATCCAAATTTGAAACGTCACGATCTTCTCACAGGTGTAAGCTTTGCATCTGCTGCTAGTGGATATGATCCTCAAACTAATAAAATAGCAGTAAATAACTATTCCCACTTCAAACCTCACAATGTTATATTTTCATTCTCCTCTGCATATCTTTTAACCCTCACTATAACTTTCTTTCTGTCATATGTTACCTTAGTCAGTGCTATCATTATCAGATCAACTAGAAAATTTCGTGGAATACAAAACCAAGTTACACGACATGGTTGGAGAAAACAAAACATCAACAATTATATTGAAAAGCGTATACCTCTTGTCCTCAGGAAACAATGATATTGCCAATACTTTCTTTACATTACCATTGAGGCGACTACAGTATAATATTTCAACTTACACAGATTTCATGGTTTCACAAGCTACCAAGTTCTTACAAGTATGTGTGAACCACCTACCCAAATCAACAATTTAATCTAAACTTATTTCGTTAATATATATTTGCATCAAATGAATGAAATGCAGAATCTTTATGGACTTGGAGCTAGAAAGATTGGAGTACTTGGTTTGCCAAATTTAGGGTGTGTGCCCTCTCAAAGAACGCTCAGAGGAGGACTTCGCAGGAAATGTTCAGAACCTGAAAACCAGGCTTCGATGCTCTTTAACAAGAAGCTGTCATGCCAAATAGATATCCTTGGGAAGAAATATCCTGATGCTAAATTTGTCTACCTTGATATTTATAGTGTATTATCGGATTTGGTTCAAAATACCACTAAATATGGTAATCAAACACATCTACCATACTATATACGAGTCGTACATTTTGGTTTCTAACTTCTTATTACTCATTGTGATGGTGTTTGGTGGTTTAGGTTTTGAAGTTGCAGATAAAGGATGTTGTGGCTCGGGAAATCTTGAAGTAAGCATTCTGTGTAACCCTCTTAGCCTGGGGATATGTTCAAACAGGTCAAACTACGTATTTTGGGACAGTTTCCATCCTACGGAAAAGGCATATCAAATTATTACTTCTCAGGTGTTTGATAAAAACGTCGATAAATTCTTCTGAGTTCCACTCCTGTACTCCTACCGATTAATATCAATATAATAAAACATTTTACTTTTTTTATTATTTTATGACACACTATCTTTTTATTTTAAATTTAATCTACCAATACTTTTTTTTTGTGAAAATTGAAAACATAAAAGGTGTGAGAAACAAAATCCAATGTTAAAACTCACCAACTGACAAAAAACAATTACACTGAAAATGCATTAAAATCTTTTACTTTAGGAAACGTATGTTTTTACCACGATTAAGCATGTTTACCGATTAAAGATCTCTCAAAAATTTAACAAAATAAAATAAAAAATAGAATATAGCACACAATAAAAGTAAAATAGGAGTATTGGCTGTGGATAAAAATATTTTATTGTAATTCTCGTATTCTTTGAATTGTAAGACAATGGAAATACCATTTTAATACCCGAGAATAATTGTGTAGGAGGTAACGTAACAAAATAATGGCAACATGGGATTAGTAAAATTAGAAATAATTTGTCGAGATGAATTAATTAAATGCTGACTCAAATAAATGCTAATTTAAAATAAATGCTTATTCAAATAATTTCTGTTTATCAAAATTATCATTGTTATTAACTAATGTTGTTGAATGACTAAATTAAAATTCAAATAATTGAATAAAAAATTTCCTATAAATAAATTAATTAATAAATACACAAAAAAGTTAAAACAGTAATAAAATATCAATAATTAATAATTAATGATGAAAAACCTTTTACATCGTAATTAAGAAAGGAAATTTAGAATAAATATTTTTCTAAGAAAGGAAATTTATAATTAAGTAATAACCTTTTACATCTTTTTATGGAGCGCTATTTATAAGTAATAACTTTTAATTAGAAATTTAAAATTGTGAAATTAAATAATTTAATTAATTACAATATATTAATATAAAATTTACTTTTTATAAATTTAATGTAATTAGATATTAACTTTTACCTTTTGAATAAAAAAATTGCCAATTTATTTCTCGCCATTAGTCTAATAATAAAATTTAAAATAAAAATATCGTGGTGGTGGTGGATGTGGTGGTGGTGGTTGTGGTGGTGGTAATTTGGTTATGGTGGTGATGTTGGTTATGATGGTGGTGGTAATGGTGGTGGTGATAGTGGTTATGGTGTTGGTGGTGATTGTGGTGGTGGTGGTGATGGTGATGATGATGATGGTGGTGGAGGTGGGAAAAAAAAACTTATCTGTAACAAACAAATTGAAAAAATAAATAATTTAGTTATTTTATAATTTATATATAATATTAATTTAAATTTTTTATCATGTTAGTTTAATCTAATTAAATAATTTTATAAAAAAATATGTATATGGTTTAATAACTAAAAATATTCGGTGGCTAAATATCATATCAAATATATTTTATAAAATAAAATTTATTTTGGTCGCTAAATCGGTGGCTAAAACATTACATATTAAAGAATGTTTAGCGACCAAAAATATTCGGTGACTAAATATTATATTAAAAATATTTAATAAAAAAAAATTATTTTGGTCGCTAAATCGATGTCTAAAACATTACATATTAAATAATGTTTAGTGACCAAAATCATTCGGTGGCTAAATATCATATTAAATATATTTTATAAAATAAAATTTATTTCGGTCGCTAAATCGGTGGCTAAAACATTTTATATCAAAATAATAATTAGCGACCAAAAATATTCGGTGGTTAATTACCATATTAAATATATTTTACATAGTAAGATTTATTTTGGTTGCTAAACCGATGGCTAAAACATAATATTTAGAGACTAAAAATAGTCGGTCGCTGTTTTGGTCGCTATATGAATAAAAGTTATTGTACATTCATTCAGACACTAAATCGGTGGCTATTTGCGACTACTATGAATCAGTGATTATTTCAGTCACAATTTGCGACTAAATTATTTCGGTGACTAATATCAGTGGCTAAATTGTAATTTTCTAGTAGTGACCTCATTATCTAAATGGAAATGGATATTAGATATAGGAGAGCATGGATTATAGAAGGATATCCTTAAATTTAAATATGGATCTTGGAGAGGCTTAAATGGTAACATTAGAAAATGGTATACATCTAGGTGGTGGAAGAACTTAAGCAAGACATATGGGGAAGATTAAGAAGGGAGATGGTTTGACCAGAATATTGAACGGAAAGTTAGATATGGATCTACATTCAAATTCTGGGAAGATGTATGGATAGGAGATGCTTCTTTATATATGAGGTTCCTTAGATTATATGAGAATTCAATTAGCAAGGATGGACAATGCTTAAGAGGGTGGCAACAAAGAAAAATCTTAGGAGGAGAGGAACATCATTAACAAAAATAACTTGTGCTTTATGTGGATTGCTAAGAGGAAACAATATCCCACTTATTCCTCACATGTAATATTGCAAACATGATATGGAATATATGCAACAAATGGGTATGTAAAAGTACAACTCAACATAACCAACTAAATGCACATTTCCAAGAGTTCTCTATGGTGGTTTTTAATAGCAAAGGAAATAAATTATGGAAGGGTTTATAGATATCAATCATCTGGAATATATGGTCCCATAAGAATAAATTGTATTTAGATAAGGAAAAGTTGATAGAGAGGAAATAATTACACTAGCACAATTAAATGTTTGTTCCTTCTTCACAAACTCCAAACTTCAATAAGAAAACCAACCACCCCATTTGTTATTTCCTTCAAAAATAGTTTTTTTTTTCTCCAATTTGTGTGTGTATGACCTCCTCAGCCTCTGTCACAGAGAACGAAATAAAACCATTTTTTGTTTTCTTTGTGTGCCTCGGCAACATCTGCAGAAGCCTCGTTGAAGAAGGAGTCTTCAGTGACTTAGTCAACAAGAAAAACCTTAATTCGATGTTTAGAATTGATTCTACTAGCACCATCAATTACCACAAGGTGAGTTTGTGTCGTGTTTATATCAAATACCTCATGCATTTCATCCAAAAGATGATTTTTTAGAAGAAAATTTTTTATGAGTTTATCTTTAGTTTAAAAGGAGTGAATTTTTTTGCACGGTATCTTGGAATATGAGTAAAATTTAACTCAATCACATCAAATTTGTTGGTGAAATGGGTGTTGCTTTACACTTATGTATGTTATTTAGCCTAGTTTCTGGTCAATATGTGTGACTTTGTCACTACAACAATGTTTAATGTATTGATAACATGTTAGATGACTTAACAAACAAACGCGTTTCTCACCTAACATTCATTTAATATTGAAGCAAAAATATGTCAAATGGTGTATACAATTCAAATGTTATCATGAAACTATTCAGAACGTCAACTAAACTTAAGAATATTTTGTTAAAATGACAAAATCCATGTATTTCTAAATCTGAGAGACTAAATTAGATCAAAATTTCAATGAGAGACTAATTTCAATTTTTACTGAAAGATCAATAACCAAAAACATCTTTAACACTTAATTTAATAAATAAAACTTTTCAAATATTTAGTAATTTAAAGTATAATGTTACAAATATATTAGGTCATATTTTATTTTAGTTTCATATTTAAAAACATATAATGTTAAAAATATTTAATAATTTTAGTACAATGTTAAAATATTCATCATTGTATGAATAGGTTTAATCATTAACAATATATTTCCTAACAATTTTGGGATAAATTATTGAATAATTTATTTATGATTTTAATATTTCCTTTAAATCTTTGTAAAATCAACTACATAAATGTGTGATATAATAATAATAATAATAATAATAATAATAATAATTCCTCCTACCACTATTCTAACAACGAGGGAAAGAATAAAATCAAATTGTTTCAAATAATATTACTTTTCTTTCTGAAATTATACACCCATTTAGTAACATATATCTTACTTGTAAATTAAAAGACTTAAGATACAGTTTTTAACTTTAGGGGCTAATATTCTTTTGAAATACTTGGAGATCTAAAAAGTTATTTTTAAAATTTGAGAAACTTAAAATGTAAATTTTACATTCAATATGAAATACAAAGAATATTAGGGATGACAAATAAATTCGATCATGTGGTTATTGTCCAAACTCATCTCCCTTTTGATAGAGAATTTCCGCATTGACGATGTATGGGTATGGGTATGAGAAATCGTAGACTTTTTCAATTTGGTATAGGGATGAATATGAGATTATTAGAATATTCACAGTTAATTAAGTAATCTTATATATATATATATATATATATATATATTACAACACACTATTTTTTATTTCTTTTATTTGTTTTGTTTGTCATGAAATTCATTCGCATCAGCAATATATTTCTCATTTTATCATAACCTTCATGCAATTATGTTCAAATGATGTATGTCAATTAAATATTTTTGTCTCACATTTGTATATTTCTATTCTTTTTTATTATTTTTATTTATTGTATATTTTTCTTTTACATGAGAATGTTTAACAATCTCAATTTAAGTGTTTAATAGCATAATAAATCTTTGATTTACTAGGTAATATAAAAAATTTATCTTCTTTACTCTATTATTATTAATTTTTATTTCATTTGAATAACTCTTTTGTTTCGCTAAAACATTTTTTGTTATTTCTCAACCATTGACTTTGTTGATATTTGAAACTTTTCATAGATCTCTAAGGTATTTTTCATCTTATCATAACCTTAAATATACATTTCTTTTTCTTTGTGCGATTTCATTCAATAATCTCTCAAATTGTTTCTAAGATATACATTTGATAATCTTTTAACATTTTTATTTATTGTTTATTTTTATCATGTAGAATACTATTTTGATATATTTTATATAATTATTTTTTATTTTCTAACTCATTATCAATCATAGTATAATTTTATCACTATAATTGTATAAATAAATTTTATTTACTATGATATAAAAATTTAATGTAATTGCCATGAATTAATTTTTTATCACTATCCAACATATATTAAAGTTCAAAAGATAGAATATCTACGTTAAATTATTATTATTATTATTATTATTATTATTATTATTAGTTTAATATTTGTTCTTCTTTACATGATTTTGATCAAGTGATGTATTATAACTTTTATAATTGTGTAAGAAAGATATTCACTAGAATTTAAAAAAAAAATTGAAGTAAACATATACATTTAAAAAATATTTTAATTTGAATATTTGTTTTCTTTTTATATTTTCTTAAAAATATTTTTAAATTTTTTCAACTAGGTTCCATTAATGTTTGCAAATTAATTAAATATTTTGGTTCTCATGAAATTTTATTTTGTATTCTAATTTGAAATGTATGCAATTATAATTTCTTTCTAAATATTTCGAAGAAACAATCATCCTATTAATATGAATATTTGATAATATTATGTTTCCTTTACCATAATTTTTTATTATTTTATAAAAATTAATTAATTAATATTGAAACAATAAGAAAACGGATACGAGTATGGGTATGAGAATATATTCGTTATGTGGTGGAGATGAGGACGAAACAAAAGTTTGATACCCGTTAAGTTTAGATACGAGGATGTAGATGAATTTTTTTTTATGAAGATGGGTATAGGATAACAAAACCTGTTCCCAATAAACTAAAATATATTTTCACTTTATTATGTAGTGCATTAAAAATGTTGTAAATGATAAGAGACAAAAGTATTTCCTTTTTTTATTTTAGAACTAAAAGAAGATAATTTAAATTTTTATAAATATCTGAATTTAAGAAATTAAGGATACATCTATCTTCTCTCTAAATTTATGATTCCAATCTTCCTATTCAAAAACTCCTAGTGAATATCTCTACACCTCTACCCCATCAAATTAAGGAAAATAGTACTTTTTATCCCTTTTAAGATTATTTTAGCTTTTTAATTTGGAGTGTTTAGATTCTAATTTGGAGTTTTATTATTATTGTTAGGTTAGAGAGATAGAGTTCTAAAAAACAACTTTAACCAAGAGAAACTAATCTTAGTGCACATTTGATTTCTATTGTTTGATTTGACTGTTGGTATTGTTGGGTATCAGAGTATTAGCACAAGTACTCACAAGTAAAATACAAGATAAAAATAAACGAACACACACAAACAATAGGCAATGAATATAATTTATTCAAAGAAAAGCAAATTACATACCACTCTCTCAATCTCCAAGGAGAAAACAAATGAGGACTTCTCTCTAGGAAATAGGAAAAACTAATAAGGAGAACCTTCAAGGAGAAACAAATATTCTCTCTTGTTTTTCTCTCACTCACTAAAGCAAATAGAAAGAAAAGAAAGACTTTGGGATGATTCCTAAAGAAACATTAGGCTCCCTTTTATAACATAAAAAGTAAATCCCAAACTAAGTTCCCACCAATGTGGGACTTCTATTCTCACAATCTCCCACTTGAAGATTTTGATTAAACTAATCAAATCTTCACACCATCACGTTGCTTATTTTCATATAGGCCATAGTAGGATCGAATCCATGTAAACTTGTCAATGCTAACCGGCTTAGTCATAACATCAGCTAGGTTTTCATTTGTGTGAATCTTTTGCATATCCACACTCCCCTCTTTTACTACTTCTCAAACAAAATGATAACACAGACCTATGTGTTTTGTCCTGGAATGAAAGGCAGGATTCCTTGCAATGTGCAAGGCACTCTGACTGTCACAATATACAACGATCTTTTGTTTCTTGTGCCCGAGTTCCTCCATCAACCTTTGAATCCAAATAGCTTCCTTGCAAGCTTCAGTAGCTGCCATGTACTCAGCTTCTGTAGTGGACAGAGCTACAACATCCTGTAACTTGGATAACCAACTTATTGCACCTCCTGCAAGTGTAAACACATAGCCAGTAGTAGATCTCCTTTTATCAATATCACCTGCAAAATCTGAATCGATATAGCCCATGACAACGAATCCTAATCCTCTAAAACATAATGCAACATCTGAGATTCCTTTGATGTATCTAAGAATCCTCTTAACAGAACTCCAATGCTCTCCACCTGGATTTGCCATGAACCTACTAACCACTCCCACTGCTTGTGCAATGTCTGGTCTTGTACAAATCATGGCATACATAAGACTACCCACTGCCGATGCATACGGTACTCGAGACATATCCATCCTCTCCGCTTCACTGCTAGGACTCATACTTGAGGATAACTTAAAATTAATAGGAAGTGGGGTAGAACTTGGCTTGCAATCTTGCATGTTGAAGCGCCGCAAGATTTTTAGTAAGTAATTCTTCTGAGAAAGCCAAATCTTCCTATCTTTTTTGTCTCGGTGAATCTGCATCCCTAAAATCTTGTTTGCTGATCCCAAGTCCTTCATATCAAACTCCCTAGCCAACTGTGCCATCAATTCTTGGATTTGAGCTTTGTTGGGGCCTACCACCAACATGTCATCCACATACAACAACAAGATGATAAAATCATTCTCACCAAACCTATTGTAATAAGTACAATGGTCTGAACTCAATCTGTTGTATCCGAGGCTAATGATGAAGGAATCAAATCTCTTATACCAACACCTAGGCGCCTGTTTTAACCCATATAGAGATTTGTTCAACCTGCAAACCAAGTTTTCTTTTTCTTTAAAACCTTCTGGTTGGAGCATATATATTTCTTCTTCAAGTTCTCCATGAAGAAAAGCAGTCTTCACATCCAATTGCTCAAGATGTAAATCAAATGCAGCACACAAGGCTAACACAACTCTAATTGTTGTCAATCTAACAACAGGAGAGAATATCTCACTAAAGTCAATACCTTCTTTCTGAGCATATCCCTTTACTACCAGTCTGGCACGATATCGTTCTACTTGATCATTGCTATCACGTTTGATTTTATAGACCCATTTGCATCCTATGGCTTTTCGACCTTTTGGGAGTTCAACAAGACTCCATGTCTTGTTTTTGTGAAGAGCCTCTACTTCTTCTTGCATTGCAGTCATCCATAATGAAGCATCTGTACCACTTACAGCCTCTTGAAAAGTTGAAGGTTCTCCATCTTCATTTAGAAGACAATACGCATCATGGCCCACCATAACGTATTGTGAGTGCCAAGACGGTGTAATCTTCTCCCGTGTCGATCGTCGGAGTCCTTCATTACCAGCCTCATTTGGTTCTTGCTCTTCTTGCTCCTGTTCTGTCTCAATAGAATCATCTGAAGGCTTCTTCTCTGTTTGTACCATGGTAGCGCCTTTTGTAAGGCTATCATTTGACTGCTTACTTTGCAGTTCATTTTCTGCAAATGTTACATCCCTACTAACAACAACCTTGTGGGCAGTGGGATCCCACAGGAGATACCCCTTCACATTGTCAGCATAGCCCAAGAATCTACATTTCCTGGATTTCGGATCCAGCTTCGATCTTTCTTGGGAGTTGTACATCACGTACACAGGACAACCGAATATATGTAAGGAAGAATAATCAGCTGGTTTACCATTCCACATCTCCATTGGTGTCTTCAAATCTATCGCTGTAGACGGTGATCGATTTATCACGTAACAGGCAGTTTTAACTGCTTCTGCCCAAAAAGACTTGGTCAATCCCGCCGTACTCTGCATAGCTCTTGTCTTCTCTAGGAGAGTTCTATTCATCCGCTCCGCCACACCATTCTGTTGAGGAGTATGCGGCACAGAAAATTGTCTTATAATACCCTTTTGCTTGCAGAATGCAAAAAAATCTCCATCTACATATTCTCCTCCATTGTCTGTCCTCAAGCACTTGATTCTTTTCCCAGTTTCAAGCTCTACTCGTGCTTTGAATTCCTTGAATACTGGAAACACATCTGACTTTCTCTTGATAGGGTACACCCATAATCTCCTGGAGTAATCATCAATGAACGACACAAAATATTTTGCACCTCCTAGGGATACCTCTGGTGATTCCCACACATCAGAATGAACCAAGTCTAGTATGTTTTTACTTCTAGTAGTGCTTCTAG
>Ga0214544_1008677_pt1 | contig 16650 bp, 14 predicted proteins | sample CNSS3metaG_FD_160074 | JGI IMG/M metagenome (GOLD analysis project Ga0214544, IMG submission 160074) | Root nodule microbial communities from cowpea collected in UCLA plant growth center, Los Angeles, California, USA - CNSS3 | ecosystem: Host-associated > Plants > Roots > Nodule | place: USA...
TATATAGAAGAGTTTAGGGGCCTCTAAGCAAATAAAAGATACCTAAGGATGTCTTTACAAAAACCTAACCCTAGCTTCTAGAAACTAGGTCAAATAAGGTTACAAAAATGAGAGACAAAAGAGCTAACTATGGTGTGTGCAAGGCTAATTTCGTTCTAGCACAAAAGGAGACCAAGAATGTGTCTCATATGTCTCTAGAAAGTGGCCAAAGTGTGCTAAAAACAAAGGAGACCAAAGGTACATAGGTACATTTGTTTTATGCCTTTTACTTTATGCTTTATGCCTTTGCTTTACTCTCTCATCCACATCATTTATGCTCCCCAATCATCATGCGCCACTTAGCATTGCTTTCTTACTCCTAATTAACCTACAAAGCAAATAAACATAGATTAGCATGTTGGCTTAAGTCAAGTCAACTATAGTCAACAAGTCAAACCTAGTCAAAGGTCAACAAGTCAACTAAAGTTGATTCAACAAAGCCAACTTAGGGAATCAAAAAATAACAAAAACAAATGAAAGGGATGAAGGATTAGTGAACTTCCTTTCTAAACATTCTTAGTCCTCTTAAGCATGTTTAATTGCTTTCGATTACGAAAGCAACAACGAAGTTGTGAGCCAAAGATTGCTGGAGAAACTCCAGTTACCAACAACCTTTGATCCGAATCAAGGATGAATCAAATTCGGTACAAGGCAATGTGTGAAAGAAGTATTATGTGGTATTGCTCCAATGGACTCATGTCATCTTTTTTCGGGATGGAGATGGCTTCGTTACAGAACACTATATCTTGGTGAACGTTCTTTGTATTTGAGGCATGAGGGACGTAAAATGAAGTTTAAATTTATGAAACCAAGATAAATCAGTAAGGATCAATGTAAGCTAAAGGAGAAAATAGAAAAAGAAAGAATAGTAGAGGAAGTAATAAAAACTTCAAACGGAAGGGGAAATGCAGAAAAAGAAATGGAAGTAGAGAAAAATATGATGGAATATTTATTTGTAAATGTTTTTTTGTCTACAGTTTGTGATGTCACTTTATTGGAACAAAAGGATAAGCATGTGAATGAAACACACCAACTTCCATGTTTGAAAAGGGAGCTTGTTGCTTTATTATGCATTTTATCCGCTGATAAGAACCAAATTCAGTAAACACAACGCATGGAATTATTTATTATTCCATATCAAGCGTGGGTAGTGTTGGCAAGAAAAGTGCTCCACGGATTGCAACCATTGGAAAGGAACAAAGATCAATATCTTCAATAAAGTCCTTCATAAGATCATAATAAACTTATATTAAAACTAGTAGAAAAATAAAGTCTTAGGATTCGGGACGAATCCTATCGAAGAAGGAGGGTATGATGTGAATTGTATATGGGCCAAATGGAGGATGACTATTGCGCCAAGTTGATACAAATTCTTTTATTTGAATAAGGGCCCAATGCTTTGTAAAATTGGCTGACGAAATTGTGTTTTGGGTTAACCAATTAATGGGCTTTAGTTTTGCTTTATTTTCAAGTTGTAATAAGGGTCCACATGCCAAATTAAGAACCATCCTTTGGAAGATCAAGAGGACCTTTGCTGAAAGTTTGTGGATGACAATTTGGTAGCCTTTATTTCAGTTAAAATCAACCATTAAGTAGTGGATCATTATTTGCTTGAGTGGAACATTAATAGCTTGAACTGGGTTGTAATTAAAATTTTTACGTCTTTTGTAATTCTGATGGTTAAAGCTCCTATATAGGCTGAACCATTTTCATCAATAAAAGCAAGTTGAGTTTTATTCAGAAAATATAAGTGTTTTATCTTTTCTATCTTAGTGAGAGTGATTCTCCTATGTTCTTGAGTGATTCAAGAATCCCTGAGTTTTATCAAAGGTCATTTATCCCCTTGTCTGCTTGAAGTCTTAGGCTTATCTTCCATTCTTGGAACTGTGATGTCAATCAATTTCCGTTCCATCTTCTTATGTGTTTCCATTTCGCGTTTTAAATAATTTCTCAAATTTCTTGCTTATTAGCATTCCAAACTTGGTAGATCAATATTACAAATCCAACCCTCGGGATTCACATCATTTAGAATTCAGAGCCTGCATATCTAGATTTGGAATTGGAATGGAAGTTATTTATACAAGGTGTTATATAGAAGGCCACCTATGTTTAAGTGCTTTCGATTACGAAAGCAACAACAAACTTGTAAGCCAAAGATTGCTGGAGAAACTCCAGTTACCAACAACCTTTCATCCGAATCGAGAAAGGATCAAATTAGGTACAAGGCAATGTGTAAAAGAAGTACTATTTGATATTGCTCCAATGGAGTCTTGTCATCTTCTTTCGGGATGGAGATGGCTTTGTTACAGAACACTATATATTGAAGAACGTTCTTTGTATTTGAGGCATGAGGGACGTAAAATGAAGTTCAAATTTATGAAACCAAGATAAATCAGTAAGGATCAACGTAAGCTGAAGGCGAAAATAGAAAAAGAAAGAATAGTATAGGAAGTAATAAAAACTTCAAAAGGAAGGGGAAATGATGAAAAAGAAATGGAAGTAGAGAAAAATATGATGGAATATTTATTTGTAAATGTTTTTTTCTCTACAGTTTGTGATGTCACTTTATTGGAACAAAAGGATAAGCATGTGAATCAAACACACCAACTTCCATGTTTAAAAAGGAAGCTTATTGCTTTATTATGCATTTTGTCCACTGATGAGAAGCAAATTCGGCAAACACAACGCATGGAATTATTTATTATTACATATCAAGGGTGGGTAGTGTTGGCAAGAAAAGTGCTCCACAGATTGCAACCATTGGAAAGGAACAAAGATGAATATATTCAAGTTGAATTTGATCCTGGAAGAAGAGAATTAGTTTCAAGTTGTGGAAAAATAAAGTCCTTGAAAAGATCATAATAAACCTATATTAAAACTAGTAAAAAAATAAAGTCTTAAGATTCGAGACGAATCCTCTCGAAAAAGGAGGGTATGATGTGAATTGCATATGGGCCAAATGGAGGATGATTAATGGGCCATGTTGATGCAAATTTTTTATTTGAATAAGGGCCCAATGCTTTGTAAAATTGGCTGACGAAATTGTGTTTTGGGTTAACCAATTAATGGGCTTTAGTTTTGCTCTATTTTCATGTTGTAATAAGGGTCCACATGCCAAATTAAGAACCAGCCTTTAGAAGATCAAGAGGACCTTTGCTGAAAGTTTGTGGATGACAATTTGGTAGCCTTCATTTCTGTTAAAATCAATCATTAAGTAGTGGATCATTATTAGCTTGAGTGGAACATTAATAGCTTGAACTGGGTTGTAATTAAAATTTTTGTGTCTTTTGTAATTCTGATGGTTAAAGCTCATATATAGGCTGAACCATTTTCATCAATTAAAGCAAGTTGAGTTTTATTCAGAAAATATAAGAGTTTTAGCTCTTCTATCTTAGTGAGAGTGATTCTCCTATGTTCTTGAGTGATTCAAGAATCCCTGAGTTTTATCAAAGGTCCTTTATCCTTTTGTCTGCTTGAAGTCTTAGGCTTATCTTCCATTCTAGGAACTGTGATGTCGATCACTTTCCGTTCCATCTTCTTATGTGTTTCCATTTAGCGTTTTAACTAATTTCTCAAATTTCTTGCTTATTAGCATTCCAAACTCGATATATCAGTATTACAAATCCAACCCTCGGGATTCACATCATTTAGTATTAAGAGCCCGCATATCTAGATTTGGAATTTGAATGGAAGTTATTTATACAAGGTGTTATATAGAAGGCCACCTATGTTTAATTGCTTTCGATTACGAAAGCAAAACCAAACTTGTGAGCCAAAGATTGCTGGAGAAACTCCAGTTACCAACAACCTTCCATCCGAATCAAGAATGGATCAAATTCGGTACAAGGCAATGTGTGAAAGAAGTATAATGTGGTATTGCTCCAATGGACTCATGTCATCTTTTTGCGGGATGGAGATGGCTCCGTTACAGAACACTATATCTTGACGAACGTTCTTTGTATTTGAGGCACGAGGGACGTAAAATGAAGTACAAATTTATGAAACCAAGATATATCAGTAAGGATCAACGTAAGGTGAAGGAGAAAATAGGAAAACAAAGAACAGTACAGGAAGTAATAAAAACTTCAAAAGGAAAGGGAAGTGAAGAAAAAGAAATGGAAGTAGAGAAAAATATGATGGAATATTTATTTGTAAATGTTTTTTTGTCTAAAGTTTGTGATGTCACTTTATTGGAACAAAAGGATAAGCATGTGAATGAAACACACCAACTTCCATGTTTAAAAAGGAAGCTTGTTGCTTTATTATGCATTTGTTCTACTGATGAGAAGCAAATTTGGCAAACACAACGCATGGAATTATTTATTATTACATATCAAGGGTGGGTAGTGTTGGCAAGAAAAGTGCTCCACGGATTGTAACGATTGGAAAGGAAGAAAGATGAATATATTCAAGTTGAATTTGATCCTGGAGGAAGAGAATTAGTTTCAAGTTGTGGAAAAATAAAGTCCTTGAAAAGATCATAATAAACTTATATTAAAACTAGTAAAAAAATAAAGTCTTAAGATTCGGGACGAATCCTCTCGAAAAAGGAGGGTATGATGTGAATTGCATGTGGGCCAAATGGAGGATGACTAATGCGCCATGTTGATGCAAATTCTTTTATTTGAATAAGGGCCCAATGCTTTGTAAAATTGGCTGACGAAATTGTGTTTTGGGTTAACCAATTAATGGGCTTTAGTTTTGCTTTATTTTCAAGTTGTAATAGGGGTCCACATGCCAAATTAAGAACCAACCTTTGGAAGATCAAGAGGACCTTTGCTGAAAGTTTGTGGATGACAATTTGGTAGCCTTCATTTCAGTTAAAATCAACCATTAAGTAGTGGATCATTATTAGCTTGAGTGGAACATTAATAGCTTGAACTGGGTTGTAATTAAAAATTGTGTCTTTTGTAATTTTGATGGTTAAAACTCCTACATAGGCTGAACCATTTTCATCAATTAAAGTAAGTTGAGTTTTATTCTGAAAATATAAGAGTTTTATCTCTTTTATCTTAGTGAGAGTGATTCTCCTATGTTGTTGAGTGATTCAAGAATCCCAGAGTTTTATCAAAGGTCCTTTATCCCTTTGTCTGCTTGAAGTCTTAGGCTTATCTTCCATTCTTGGAACTGTGATGTCTATCAATTTTCGTTCCATCTTCTTATGTGTTTCCATTTTCGCGTTTTAAATAATTTCTCAAATTTCTTACTTATTCGCATTCCAAACTTGATATATCAATAAAATGAATCCAACCCTCTGGATTCACATCATTTCGTATTCAGAGCCCGCATTCTAGATTTGGAATAGAAATGGAAGTTCTTTATACAAGGTGTTATATCGAAGGCCACCTATGTTTAATTACTTTCGATTACGAAAGCAACAACAAAGTTGTTAGCCAAAGATTGCTGGAGAAACTCCAGTTACCAACAATCTTTCATCCGAATCAAGAGTGGATCAAATTCGGTACAAGGCAATGTGTGAAAGAAGTATTATGTGGTATTGCTCCAATGGACTCATGTCATCTGTTTTCGGGATGGAGATGGCTTCGTTTCAGAACACTATATCTTGATGAACGTTCTTTATATTTGAGGCGTGAGGGACATAAAATGAAGTTCAAATTTATGAAACCAAGATAAATCAGTAAGGATCAACGTAAGCTGAACGAGAAAATAGAAAAAGAAAGAACAGTACAGGAAATAATAAAAACTTCAAAAGGAAGGGGAAATGAAGAAAAAGAAATGGAAGTAGAGAAAAATATGATGGAATATTTATTTGTAAATGTTTTTTTTTTTACAGTTTGTGATGTCACTTTATTGGAACAAAAGGATAAGCATGTGAATGAAACACACCAACTTCCATGTTTAAAAAGGAAGCTTGTTGCTTTATTATGAATTTTGTCCGCTGATGAGAAGCAAATTCGGCAAACAGAACGCATGGAATTATTTATTATTACATATCAAGGGTGGGTAGTTTTGGCAAGAAAAGTGCTCCACGGATTGCAACCATTGGAAAGGAACAAAGATGAATATCTTCAAGTTGAATTTCATCTTGGAGGAAGAGAATTAGTTTCAAGTTGTGGAAAAATAAAGTCCTTCAAAAGATCATAGTAAACTTATAATAAAACTAGTAGAAAAGTAAAATCTTAAGATTCGGGACGAATCCTCTCGAAGAAGGAGGGTATGATGTGAATTGCATGAGCCAAATGGAGGATGGCTAATACGCCATGTTGATGAAAATTCTTTTATTTGAATAAGGGCCCAATGCTTTGTAAAATTGGCTGACGAAATTGTGTTTTGGGTTAACCAATTAATGGGCTTTAGTTTTCCTTTATTTTCATGTTGTAATAAGGGTCCACATGCCAACTTAAGAACCAGCCTTTGGAAGATCAAGAGGACCTTTGCTGAAAGTTTGTAGATGACTCTCGGTAGCCTTAATTTCTGTTACAATCAACCATTAAGTAGTGGATCAATATTAGCTTGAGTGGATCATTAATAGCTTTAGGTGGGTTGTAATTGAAATTTATGTGTCTTTTGTCATTCTAATGGTTAAAGCTCCTATATAAACTGAAAGACTTTCATCAATGAAAGCAAGTTGTGTTTTATTCAGAAAATATCAGAGTTTTATTTCTTCTATCTTAGTGAGAGTGATTCTCCTAAGTTCTTGAGTGATTCAAGAATCCCTGAGTTTTGTCAAAGGTCCTTTATCACTATGTGGGTTTAAACTCTTAGGCTTATCTTCCATTCTTGGAAGTTCGATGTCGATCAATTTCCGCTCCATCTTCTTATATGTTTCCATTTTTTCGTTTTAATTAATTTCTCCAATTTCTTGCTTATTAGCATTCCAACCTTGATAGATCAGTAAAACAAATCAAAACCTCTGCATTCACATCATTTGGTATTCAGTGCCTGACTATCTAGATTTGGAATAGGAATGGAAGTTTATTATACAAGCTGTTTAATTGAAGGCCACCCATGTTTTGTTGTATTCACTTACGAAAGTGACAATAGTATTGTCAGCCAAAGATTGGTGGAGAAACTTCAGTTACCAACAACCTTTCATCGGAATCAAGCATGGATCAAATTTAGTACAGAGTAGTGTGTGAAAGAAGTATTATGTGATGTTGCTCCCATGGACTCTTGTCAGCTTCTTTTGGAATGGGCATGGCTTCGTTTTAAAACACTCAATCTTGATGAACGTTCCCTTTATTTGAGGCACGAGGGACATAAAGTGAAGTTGAGATTTATGACACCAAGGCAACTCAGTAAGGACCAACATAGGCTGAAGGAGAAAATAGAAAAAGAAAGAATAAAAAAAGAAGCGATAAAACTACAGAAGGAAGGGAAAATGAAGAAAGAGAAATGGATGTAGAGAAAAATATGATGGAAAGTTTATTTGTCAATGTTTTTTCTTCTATAGTTTGTGATGTCATTTTACATGAACAAAAGGACATGCATGTGAATGAAACACACCAACTTCCATGTTTGAAAAGGAAGCTTGTCCATAGTGCTTTATTATGCATTTGGTCCGCTGATGGGAAGTAAATTCGTCAACCACAACGCATGGAATTATTTATGGTTACATATCAAGGTGGGGTAGTGTTGGCAGGCAAAGTGCTCCACGGATTGCAACCATTGGAAAGGAACAAAGATGAATATATTCAAATTGAATTTGATCCTCGAGGAAGAGAATTAGTTTCAAGTTGTCGAAAAATAAAGTCCTTCACAAGATCACAATAAACTTATACTAAAACTAGTAGAAAAATAAAGTCTTAAGATTTGGGACGAATCTTCTCGAAGAAGGAGGGTATGAAGTGAATTGGCTGTGGGCCAAAATGAGGATGAATAATGCGCCATGTTGATGTAGTTTCTTTTATTTAAATAAGGGCCCAATGCTTTGTAAAATTGGGTTAACCAATTAATGTGCTTTAGTTTTGCTTTATTTTCAAGTTCTAATAAGGGTCCACATGCCAACTTAAGAACCAGCCTTTGGAATATCAAGAGGACCATTGCTTAAAGTTTGTAGATGACTTTCGGTAGACTTAATTTCAGTTACAAGCAATCGTTAAGTAGTGGATCATTATTTGCTTGAGTGGATCATTAATAGCTTTAAGTGGGTTGTAATTGAAATTTATGTGTCTTTAGTCATTCTGATGGTTAAAGCTCCTATATAAACTGAACCACTTTCATCAATGAAAGCAAGTTGCATTTTATTTAGAAAATATTAGAGTTTTATTTCTTCTGTCTTATTGAGAGTGATTCTCCTAAGTTCTTGAGTGACTCAAGAATCTAAGTTTTGTCCACGGTCCTTTATCACCATGTGCATTTAAACTTTTAGGCTAATCTTCCATTCTTGGAAATGTGATGTCGATCAATTTCCGCTCCATCTTCTTATATGTTTCCATTTTTTCGTTTTAAATAATTTCTCAAATTTCTTGCTTATTAGCATTCCAACCTTGATAGATCAGTAAAACGAATCCAACCCTTTGCTTTCACATCATTTGGTATTCAGTGCCTAGCCATTTAGATTTGGAATAGGAAAGGAAGTTTATTATACAAGGTGTTTAATTGAAGGCCACTCATGTTTAGTTGCATTCGCGTACGGAAGCGACAACAATGTTTTGAGCCAAAGATTGGTGGAGAAACTACAGTTACCAACAACCTTTCAGCCGAACCAAGCATGGATCAAATTCAGTACACAGCAGTGTGTGAATGAAGTCTTGTGTGATATTGCTCCCATGGACTCTTGGCATCTTCTTTTGGAATGGGCATGACTTCGTTTTAAAACACTCAATCTTGATGAACGTTCCCTTTGTTTGAGGCACGAGGGACATAAAGTGAAGTTGAGATTTATGACACCAAGGCAAGTCAGTAAGGATCAACATAGGCTGATGGAGAAAATGGAAAAAGAAAGTGTTCCTGCAGAGAACAAATAAGATGAGTTAGGCACAAGTGTCACCTTTCCATGTAGTCCGCTATCTCTTCAGTTGGCCTCTCTTCGGTTGATACATGTCAGCTTGAACCCAGGAGGTGTTACCTGTAGAAGAGTCTCCGAAGCTCAAGTAAGTCAAAGCTCTCAGAGAGTCAAATCAGTGATTAATGAATGCGTACCTTTAAATGATGGGGTCCACGTGTATTTATAGAGCATTAATGACGTTTGACCATTTCATAGGCTGGGCCTTGACTTGGGCTTTAGTTTGGGCCATGAGTGGGCCTGGGCCTTAACCCAGGCCCTTGAGACCTATTAAACGCGGGGGCTTCAATTTTCGCTAAGTTTATTGGAGTAGTCGACCTGGGATTTAACCTTACCAGATATGCTCGAGTAGTCGGTCTAGACCGACTACTTGCCTAGATGGTTTATGTTGGTGATATGAGGTGCAGGTTGTCTTCTTAGATATTTAGTTTAGGTTAAAACCGGTACAAGTTAGGCTAACTCGGCCTAGCTTGGGTACTTGGCGGTCTCGACGTGCACATTGTTTACTTGGTCGAGTTCGGCTAGGTACGGTACAGAAAGAATAAAAAAAGAAGCAATAAAAACTGCAGCAGGAAGGGAAAATGAAGAAAAAGAAATGGAAGTAGAGAAAAATATGATGGAAAGTTTATTTGTCAATGTTTTTTCTTCTACAGTTTGTGATGTCATTTTATATGAACAAAAGGATATGCATGTGAATGAAACACACCAACTTCCATGTTTGAAAAGGAAGCTTGTCCATAGTGCTTTATTATGCATTTGGTCCACTGATGAGAAACAAATTCGTCAAACACAACGCATGGAATTATTAATTTTTACATATCAAGGTGGGGTAGTGTTAGCAGGCAAAGTGCTCCATGGATTGCAACCATTGGAAAGGAATAAATATGAATATATTCAAATTGAATTTGATCCTAGAGGAAGAGAATTAGTTTCAAGTTGTGGAAAAATAAAGTCCTTCACATGATCACAATAAACTTATACTAAAACTAGTAGAAAAATAAAGTCTTAAGATTCGGGACGAATCTTCTCGAAGGAGGAGGGTATAATGTGAATTCCGTATGCGCCAAATCGAGGATGACTAATGCGCCACGTTGATGCAGTTTCTTTTATTTAAATAAGGGCCCAATGCTTTGTAAAATTGGCTTACCAAATTGTGTTTTGGCTTAACCAATTAATGCACTTTAGTTTTGCTTTATTTTCAAGTTGTAATAAGGGTCCACATGCCAACTTAAGAACCAGCCTTTGGAAGATCAAAAGGACCATTGCTTAAAGTTTGTAGATGACTTTCGGTAGCCTTGATTTCAGTTACAATCAACCATTAAGTAGTGGATCATTATTAGCTTGTGTGGATCATTAATAGCTTTAAGTGGGTTGTAATTGAAATTTATGTGTCTTTAGTCATTCTGATGGTTAAAGCTCCTATATAAACTGAACCACTTTCATCAATGAAAGCAAGTTGCGTTTTATTTAGAAAATATCAGAGTTTTATTTCTTCTGTCTTAGTGAGAGTGATTCCCCTAAGTTCTTGAGTGATTCAAGAATCCCTAAGTTTTGTCAAAGGTCCTTTATCACTATGTGTGTTTAAACTCTTAGGCTTATCTTCCATTCTTGGAAGTGTGATGTCGATCAATTTCCGCTCCATCTTCTTATATGTTTCCATTTTTTCGTTTTAAATAATTTCTCAAATTTCTTGCTTATTAGCATTCGAACCTTGATAGATCAGTAAAACGAATCAAACCCTCTACATTCACATCATTTGGTATTCAATGCCTGGCCATCTAGATTTGGAATAGGAATGGAAGTTTATTATACAAGGTGTTTAATTGAAGGCCACCCATGTTTAGTTGCATTCGTGTACGGAAGTGACAACAATGTTGTGAGCCAAAGATTGGTGGAGAAACTGCAGTTACCAACTACCTTTTATCCGAATCAAGCATGGATCAAATTCAGAACAGAGTAGTGTGTGAAAGAAGTATTGTGTGATGTTGCTCCCATGGACTCTTGCCATGTTGTTTTGGAATGGGCATGGCTTCGTTTTAAAACACTCAATCTTGATGAACGCTCCCTTTGTTTGAGGCACGAGGGACATAAAGTGAAGTTGAGATTTATGACACCAAGCCAAGTCAGTAAGGATCAACATAGGCTGAAGGAGAAAATAGGAAAAGAAAGAATAAAAAAAGAAGTAATAAAAACTGCAGAAGGAAGGGAAAATGAAGAAAAAGAAATGGAAGTAGAGAAAAATATGATAGAAAGTTTATTTGTCAATGTTTTTTCTTCTACAGTTTGTGATGTCATTTTACATGAACAAAAGGATATGCATGTAAATGAAACACACCAACTTCCAGGTTTGAAAAGGAAGCTTGTCCATAGTGCTTTGTTATGCATTTGGTCCGCTGATGAGAAGCAAATTCGTCAAACCCAACGCATGGAATTATTTATTGTTACATATCAAGGTGAGGTAGTGTTTGCAGGCAAAGTACTCCATGGATTGCAACCATTGGAAAGGAACAAAGATCAATATATTCAAATTGAATGTGATCCTGGAGGAAGATAATTAGGTTCAAGTTGTGGAAAAATAAAGTCCTTCACAAGATCACAATAAACTTATACTAAAATTAGTAGAAAAATAAAGTCTTAAGATTCGGGACGAATCTTCTCGAAGAAGGAGGGTATGATGTGAATTACGTATGGGCCAAATGGAGGATGACTGATGCGCCATGTGGATGTAGTTTCTTTTATTTAAATAAGGGCCCAATGATTTGTAAAATGGGCTTACCAAAATTTGTCTTTTTGGCTTAACCAAATAATGCGCTTTAGTGTTGCTTTACTTTCAAGTTGAAATAAGGGTCCACATGCCAACTTAAGAACCAGCCTTTGGAAGATCAAGAGGACCATTGCTTAAAGTTTGTAGATGACTTTCGGTAGCCTTAATTTCAGTTACAATCAACCATTAAGTAGTGGATCATTATTAGCTTGAGTGGATCATTGATAGCTTTAAGTGGGTTGTAATTTAAATTTATGTGTCTTTTGTCATTATAATGGTTAAAGCTCCTATACAAACTGAACCACTTTCATTAATGAAAGCAAGTTGCGTTTTATTCAGAAAATATCAGTTTTATTTCTTCTGTCTTAGTGAGAGTGATTCTCCTAAGTTCTTGAGTGATTCAAGAATCACTGAGTTTTGTCAAAGGTCCTTTATCACTATGTGTGTTTAAACTCTTAGGCTTATCTTCCATTCTTGGAAGTGTGATGTCGATCAATTTCCGCTCCATCTTTTTATATGTTTCCTTTTTTTTACTTTAAATAATTTCTCAAATTTCTTACTTATTAGCATTCCAACCTTGTTAGATCAGTAAAACGAATCCAACCCTCTGCATTCACATAATTTGGTATTCAGTGCTTAGATATCTTGATTTGGAATAGGACTGGAAGGTTATTATACAAGGTGTTTAATTGAAGGCCACTCATGTTGAGTTGCATTCGCGTAGGGAAGCGACAACAATGTTGTGAGCCAAAGGTTGGGTGAGAAACTGCAGTTACCAACAACCTTTCATCTGAATCAAGCATGGATAAATTCAGTACAGAGCAGTGTGTGAAAGAGGTATTATGTGATGTTGCTCCCATGGACTCTTGTCATCTTCTTTTGGAATGGGCATGACTACGTTTTAAAACACTCAATCTTGATGAACGTTCCCTTTGTTTGAGGCACGAGGGACATCAAGTGAATTTGAGATTTATGACACCAAGGCAAGTCAGTAAGGATCAACATAGGCTGAAGGAGAAAATAGAAAAAGAAAGAATAAAAAAAGAAGCAATAAAAACTGCAAAAGGAAGGGAAAATGAAGAAAAAGAAATGGAAGTAGAGAAAAATATGATGGAAAGTTTATTTGTCAATGTTTTTTCTTCTACAGTTTGTGATGTCATTTTACATGAACAAAAGGATATGCATGTAAATGAAACACACCAACTTCCATGTTTCAAAAGGAAGCTTGTCCATAGTGCTTTATTATGCATTTGGTCTGTTGATGAGAAGCAAATTCGTCAAACACAACGCATGGAATTATTTATTGTTACATATCAAGGTGGGGTTATTGTTGGCAGGCAAAGTGCTCAACGGATTGCAACCGTTGGAAAGGAACAAAGATGAATATATTCAAATGGAATTTGATCCTGGAGGAAGAGAATTAGGTTCAAGTTGTGGAAAAATAAAGTCCTTAACAAGATCACAATAAACTTATACTAAAACTAGTAGAAAAATAAAGTCTTAAGAGTCGGGACGAATCTTCTCGAAGAAGGAGGGTATGATGTGAATTACGTATGGGCCAAATGGAGGATGACTGATGCGCAATGTTGATGCAGTTTCTTTTATTTAAATAAGGGCCCAATGCTTTGTATAATGGGCTTACCAAATTTGTGTTTTGGCTTAACCAATTAATGCGCTTTAGTTTTGTTTTATTTTCAAGTTGTAATAAGGGTCCACATGCCAACTTAAGAACCAGCCTTCGGAAGATCAAGAGGACCATTGCTTAAAGTTTGTAGATGACTTTCGGTAGCCTTAATTTCAGTTACAATCAACCATTAAGTAGTGGATCATTATTAGCTTGAGTGGATCCTTAATATCTTTAAGTGGGTTGTAATAGAAATTTATGTGTCTTTCGTCATTCTGATGGTTAAAGCTCCTATATAAACTGAACCACTTTCATTAATGAAAGTATGTTGCGTTTTATTCAGAAAATATCAGAGTTTTATTTCTTCTGTCTTAGTGAGAGTGATTCTCCTAAGTTCTTGAGTGATTCAAGAATCCCTGAGTTTTGTCAAAGGTCCTTTATAACTATGTGTGTGTAAACTCTTAGGCTTATCTGGCATTTTTGGAAGAGTGATGTCGATCAATTTCCGCTCCATCTTCTTATATGTTTCCATTTCTTCGTTTTAAATAATTTCTCAAATTTCTTGCTTATTAGCATTCCAACCTTGATAAATCAGTAAAACGAATCCAACCCTCTGGATTTACATCATTTTGTATTTAGTGCTTGGATATCAAGATTTGGAATAGGAATGGAAGTTTATTATACAAGGTGTTTAATTGAAGGTCACCCATGTTTATTTGCATTTGCGTACGGAAGCGACAACAATGTTGTGAGCCAAAAATTGGTGGAGAAACTGCTGTTACCAACAACCTTTCATCCGAATCAAGCATGGATCAAATTCAGTACAGAGCAGTGTGTGAAAGAAGTATTATGTGATGTTGCTCCTATGGACTCTTGTCATCTTCTTTTGGAATGGGCATGGCTTCGTTTTAAAACACTTAATCTTGATGGACGTTCCTTTTATTTGAGGCACGAGGGACATAAAGTAAAGTTAAGATTTATGACACCAAGGAAGTCAGTAAGGATCAACATAGGCTGAAGGAGAAAATAGAAAAAGAAAGAATAAAAAAAGAAGCAATAAAAACTGCAGAAGGAAGAGAAAATGAAGAAAAAGAAATGGAAGTAGAGAAAAATATGATGGAAAGTTTATTTGTCAATGTTTTTTCTTTTACAGTTTGTGATGTCATTTTACATGAACAAAAGGATGTGCATGTGAATGAAACACACCAACTTCAATATTTGAAAAGGAAGCTTGTCCATAGTGCTTTATTATGCATTTGGTCCGCTGATGAGAAGCAAATTTGTCAAACACAACGCATGGAATTATTTATTGTTACATATCAACGTGGGGTAGTGTTGGCAGGCAAAGTGCTCCACGGATTGCAACCATTGGAAAGGAACAAAGATGAATATATTCAAATTGAATTTGATCCTGGAGGAAGAGAATTACTTTCAAGTTGTGGAAAAATAAAGTCATTCACAAGATCACAATAAACTTATACTAAAACCAGTAGAAAAATAAAGTCTTAAGATTCGGGACGAATCTTCTCGAAGAAGGAGGGTATGATGTGAATTGCGTATGGGCAAAATGGAGGATGACTAATGCGCCATGTTGATGCAGTTTCTTTTATTTAAATAAGGGTGCAATGCTTTGTAAAATTGGCATACCAAATTGTGTTTTGGCTTAACCAATTAATGCACTTTAGTTTTGCTTTATTTTCAAGTTGTAATAAGGGTCCATGTAACATCCCGGTCGGATATTACTAATTTAAGTAATAAAAATTAAGAAATATGATGAAAACATTATTTATTATACTTCGCTTTCCAAAAACGCGGGAAATTTTAAAACATTTATTAATCGGATGTTATCCAAAAATCCATAATTTATGAAACTCCAATACAGTATCCAAATTCACAAATCAGTAAGACACTATTTATAAATTTCATAAAAACAATAACGGTAAAACTCTAGTAAAAGCTTTTCCCAGTTAACCCTCTCTCCGATGTTATGCCTCATCAGCACTACCTGCAACATCATCTGCTCCCGTGTAACGCATTACATGATCATCGCCAAACACAAGCAGATAGGGTGAGCTCATAAATAATTAACATATAAGTTAATAAAAAAGTCAAGATACACCCATCTATTTTATTCTAGTTAATTCTTGGCCTTGACCTTAATCCCCAAGGCTTTTCAACCTTCACAACACATAAATAATTAGCCTCGGATTCAGGGTTTATGATGCTCACACGAACCTGCCCACTCGTGGTCCTGCCTCTACGAACCTCCCTGCTCGTAGTCCTACTCTACGGACCTACCCGTCCGTCGTCCAACACATGTGATCCACCAGCTACGTACCTCCCTGCACGCAGCATCTCTCAAGTGTGAGCACGGAACATACAAACCTATCTCGCTCGTATCCCCACACGAGAGTAACATGATATGAACCTCCCCGCTCATATCATCACGTGTTCACCACCATCCATGAACCTACCCGCTCATAGCACAGCATCCCCTGATCCAAGTTTCACAACACAACATGATAAAGAAAACAAGCAAAGCACACCACCCTACACAAGGTATATACTCAAGCTGGTCTTAGGGATTCCAATGCTTCCACGAACTTGCCCGCTCGTGGTCCAACTCTACGAACCTCCCCGCTCGTAGTCCAACACATGTGATCCACCAGCTACGTACCTCCCCGCACACAGCATCTCTCAAGTGTGAGCACGGAACATACGAACCTACCTCGCTCGTATCCCCACACGAGAGTAATATGATATGAAACTCCTTGCTCATATCATCACGTGTTCATCACCAGTCATGAACCTACCCGCTCATGACAACATCAAGCATATCCCAGACCAGGACCCACACCACAAACCATGCAAAACATATCACAATACACCCTACCACTACACCATCGCCTAGCGTAGCCTAAGCGCCGCTAGGCGAAATGGCAGTACAGACCGCCTGGCGGTTCCACATCACCGTCGGGCGCCACATCTTATAAGAAATTCCTGTTTCATACTATCGCCTGGCGGTTCAGTCTACACTGCTAGGCTCTACATCAATAATGTGACACTACTGGTTTTAGGTACTCTAATTCATTTCCTAGAATTCAACCATTTAATTCTCAAACATCCAAAAATCAACATACACATTCATATATTCCAAATTACAACATCACAACACATATGCATCTTTCAAGTATAAGCACACATTCCTCTCTTTTATAATTCATATATACTTACCTCTTAAATCAATTCCAACAC
>Ga0214544_1008683_pt1 | contig 16640 bp, 7 predicted proteins | sample CNSS3metaG_FD_160074 | JGI IMG/M metagenome (GOLD analysis project Ga0214544, IMG submission 160074) | Root nodule microbial communities from cowpea collected in UCLA plant growth center, Los Angeles, California, USA - CNSS3 | ecosystem: Host-associated > Plants > Roots > Nodule | place: USA...
TATATATCCACCTACTCCACGATGAATTAATCTCAATCTCAATCTTCTTTTTCCATTGACATGAATAATATCTCCCTCGCATAGAAAGAATGATCTTTGTCTCTCTTAAAATAAACACATAAACGAGTACAAGCATTCTTATATATGTATATTATGTATATATAAGGCATCAAAGGCAATTATCTATTTTCTCATCATTAGTACATGATAAATTATATCTCTTCCTCCTGATAAATATGTAATCGTTGTTAAAATAATAATAATGATAATTATCACTATTATTATTATTATATAATAAAGAAAATTATTATAATTAAGAATACATTTTTTTTGGAAATTATTCTCAATTGTACCTTTCTTTACATATAAATGTTTATTACTAGCATAACTATATACAATATTTCATTATTACCATTTTAAATCTTTATCTAAACAAATCATTTTTATTTTCTTATTTTACCAAAAAAAAAAATCGAAATAAAAAATAATATGCAATTCCAACACTACTGTATATATGTTTAGGAAAACAAAAATTCATAAAATAATTAGTCATTAAAATAAAAATATATTAAATTATAGCATATCTAAATAATGTATAATAGACACCTTTTAATTTTTTATGTTTCAATACTTTATTATATTTTAACATTAGAACATTTTGAATATTATATTATGACTTAATTAATAATTTTGATTTTTTTTCTTATATTTATTTTTGACTCAATTGAGTCTCGATATTTGTTAAATAAAGTCAATATTGTCCTTTCTGTAACGTTAAATTTATGTTAACACTATTTGGAAGCTGATGACGTGTAACTTTTTGGTCCATATATTTTTCTTTTGTCATAAATGAGTTCATATATTGTTTACATGGAGGCAATGTGGTCTCTTTTTTTTTTCAACATCGTTCTCCGTGGATATTGAGAACAAACCCAAAAGACACAATTGAGTTCATTTGTGCATCTCTGACGATGTAGTAGATAAAAATGGAGATCTTATATATGAAGAAGGGTGATCTTGGTGGCATTGTGTTGTTAGATAAGAAGGGGTTGGAGAGGTAGAAGAGTATTTGGACTCACACGTAATCACCTCCTAATGATGTTAAGGCTAATTTCACGGAAAGGATCACATTGTCTCTATTTAAACAATATACAAACTCAATTGAGTCTACAAAAAATAATAAGAACAAAAAATGAATTTGTTACATGTTGGCAAGTGTACCAAATTGTACAAGTAATATATTGGATAAGTCCATATATCGTCTCCCACGGTGACTAATGTGATTTAAATTTAATGGATTGTTTGCTAATAAGGATACAAAGAAGAAAACATTTTTAGGTTTAAATAAAAGATAAATATAAAATTAAATGTGAAGAATAAATAGAAATGGGCACAATGGAAACAAATAACTTGATTTAGAAAATATAAGATAAAAACTTCATCGGGATTGGGTTTCCATTCAAAGGAAAACACTAACAATATATTCCTATTTCTATTTCTCACACTCAACATCGTTTGTAACATGCCTTGATTTCATCGCAGAGAAGCCTAAACTAAAATAATAAAAACTTTATGTCTAGCAATTTTTCTATTACATTTGCATTAATGGCCAATATGATGATGCTTAAGAATGACTAGTAACCACATATATGTCTAGCATGTGAAATCAATAGTTGTTTTATCCTACTTAGGTTTCCCAAGCTATCTTTCGGATCAGTCGGTACTCCCACATTTGTACCTTATCTAGAACATGTAATTAAAGATCATAATCTGGGTTTCCAAATTATCTTTCAGATCAATTTGGACTCCCGCATTTGCAAAATTAATAGATTATACTGTTAAAACAAGAATAAAACATAGATTGTGGAAAAAGGATTATATTGAATGAAGAATTCACAGAGAATTAAGAATACATTACACCCAATCTTATGAATGAGGGAGTTAGTTACTCTTGAATAAAATGATTTTCATTTATCCATTTCAATCCCCAATCAGTATAAGAAATAATATCCAAACAATTGAAACTTGTGTTGGTTATATTCCTTTTGAAGAATTCAATTGTAAGAATATTGTAATATCTTGAATTATTGGAATGCCAAGCTAAGGTTGTCTTGATTAATTGGATGTAGCTCCATTGGAGTGAACCAATATAAAATTCGTCTGCATTGTATTTTATTTTCTGCAAATTTAAAGTTCTAGTTCATTTTTAAAGAAAGCAATAAATTTAATTAATATGATGTAATTGCATAATCAATTAATAAGTTTGTGCATTCATTATTTTTGTGTTTGATGTTTAATATAAATCAACCAAAACTAAAATTTAATTATTATGTGAAATGCTTTCAAATTTACTGTAAGCTTTTAATCAGTTAATTTCACATTTCAATCTATTAAAATGCTTGATTCTGGAATGATACATGTTTTAATCTTGTGGTCAATCTGCTTTGAGAAAACCTTTTTCATACATTTTGAACTGAACAAATTTTTAAAAGAGTTAATTCAATATAATGACTCTAATTAGTTATTACACTAATTAGAGTCATCATTGTGATGTTGAACTCTCTTATATTGAGATTGGATGTAGCATTTTCTAATTCTATGTGCGGCTGTTGATTTATATATATATATATATATATATATATTGTCCGTATTAAATAAAATACATTATATTAGAATTTAGAAATTATATATTTAAAATCCTTGTTGTTTTCTTATTTGTTACCTGTATACATTATTTAGGAAGAATATGTCTCCTTTTTTAGTAAAAAACTATTAGAAAGTAAAGAAAGTAATGAAATTTATAAAAAAGGAAAAAAAAGGATATCGAAGAAAAATTGCAAAGGATACCAACGAAATAAAAAAGAGCCAACAACAAAGATATGTTACAAAAACCTCTTATAAATATTCTTTTCAATAATAAACGATAGAATCATCCATTTCGATATATAAAAAATAATAATTTTGAAAACATTGTAAAAAATGAAATTTTAGATTTTTTTTTCATACATATCAACGTGATGGAAGAGAATATATATATATATATATATGTGTGTGTGTGTGTGTGTCTGTGTGTTTGTGTGTCTGTGTGTGTGTCTGTGTGTTTGTGTATGTGTGTCTGTGTGTCTGTGTTTTCATTCAATATTGATGGTTTGATTTATGCTTGAATGTTGGATGAACCGGTCACTCATCTTATGTAATTCGTTTAGATTGAGTTGGGAGACTAATATTAAATCTAGGGTCCAATCAAATCTTCTAATGGTTGATGAATCAATATTGTGATTGAAGTTCTTAGATTTCTAAACTCAAGAAATTGATTTAGAATGAGCCGTGCACTTTCAATGATATTGGATAACTGCATTACTATATATTGAATCAATGATAGTGTAATTGAAGAAGATGAGTGAAGTTCAATCTCAATACGCTTATATACATTGGTTGTTTTCAAATTGACACCAAATTTAATATCTTCTATACAAATTATATTAATATTTTTTCTAAAATTGACATTTTTATTAATTATTTTTTTAGTTGAATTATAAATTATTAAATTTAATTATAAATTGAATAAAATTTTTATATTTGATTGCTAAATAGAATATAATTATTTAAATTATTATAAGAATTATTAAATGTTTTTTCTAATATTTATATTCTAAAATACTTTTAAAATTGATATTTACAAATATTTTAAATATTCAAAATACTTTAGAAAAGTAAACTAATATTTGTAAAATTAACATTTAAATATAAAATATTTTAGATTTTAATATCTAAAATACAATAAAATATTAAATATTTTCGATTCAAATGTCAATTTTACAAATGTTAATATATGTTTTTTAAATTTTAATAATTATATTTTAATAATATTTTAAATAATTATATTTTATTTAACAATTTAATCTAAGAATTATATTCAATTTATAATTAAATATAATAATTTATAATTGAATTTCAAAAGTAATTAATAATAATGTCAATTTTAAAAATTAAATTGTTTTATTTTAACAAAAAGTGGGATAAAATTAAATAAATATAACGAATATAGGGACTGAATTGAAAAAAAAAAATAACGAATATTTGGACTAAATTGAACAAAAAAAAAATAATATAATCACAAATTGATATGTGACTAGGGATGTCAACGGGGCGGGTAGGGTACGGGTAGTAGCTCCCTCGTACCCTACCCGCTGGATAAATATCTGCCCCGTACCCGTACCCATATTCGTCGGGTATCCATTATGCGGGTACCCGCCTATTTTTTTCATATCGCGGGTATCCACGGGTACCCGCGAGTATTTGCAAAATTATTTAAAAAACAAATATTTAATCATAAATTCAAATAAAATACATCACTGTCATAAATTTTAAATAAAGTTCAAATAACTCAAGTTGATACAAATCCAAATAATTGTAAAAATAAATATGACATGACGTTCAACACAATGAGAATTATTTAATTAGTGTTTTGATCAACAAATCCACTTTTTTTGATTAATTCTAAAAAATAAACAAAATAAACAAATAATAAACCTCAATTGCCACGTGCTAAGTATTCTTATTTTGATTCCATCATTTGACAACAACCATACCATAAATGTCATTGTCTATACAAGGTTTCATGTATATGCCCAATTTCAAAGAAAGGGAAAAGAAGAATGTCAAGGAATGTAAGTTTAGCGGGTACGGGTATCCACGGGTACGGATACTATGATACCCGTACCCGCCTCGTTAACATGCGGGTATCAAAAATACCCGTACCCATGGGTAGCGGATATCCATTTTTAATATTCGTTTCCTACCTGTTGCGGGTTTTATCCGCGGATACCCGCAGGTACGAATTTTTTTGACATCCCTATATGTGACACTAGCATTGACACGTGGCACAATTATGAATTGACATGTGGACAATTTTTTTGAAATTAAAAAAAAATTCAAGATTTTTAAAAAAATTTAAAAAATTTAAATTTTGTTAACAAAATAAAAAAACCAGGAGCTGACACGTGATATGTACTGTTCAAAAACGTTAACTATTTAAATATCGCTAGTGAAAAGGACCAAATTGACTAAAATTTGACGAAAATGATGACCTAATTGAATAAAAACCAAAATGAGGACTAAATTGAATAAAAACAAAAAAAAGTATAGACCAAATGAATATTTAAACCTAAAAAAATAGCACTATAACATATATGCTTTGAAAACACTTTTACCATATATATTTGAAACCTTGTCAGTTTCAAGAAAGAGAATAATGAAATGAGTAAACCAAATAGATTTGTTTTCCCTGAATTGAAGTACTTGAAGTCTATTAGTTACTAGATTTTGTATTAATTAGGGTACTTTTATCGTTATCATCTATTATTGAAACTTTTTGCTATCTTTATAAATCATTAATACTTTTCTACAACAAGATATGCATTGACAAATTATATGATTTAAAATGCTTTCCCATCACTTTTGCATTTGAGTGGGATGGAGGGTTTTAGGAAGAAATGAATCTTGATAGAGTTACGAGGGTACATACACTCAAAAGTTAGTTAAGATGATTTTCCATCCTCACACTAGAACTCCGTAGAACAATTGTTTAAGTTATTTTGTTAACTTTTTCACACTTTAAACCGTTAAAATGTCTAAGAATTAGTTATAGAGGTTAAGTATATGAAGGCTTTAAAAGAATAAAGTGTTGTGTTAAGAGGGAGGATTGGTAAAAGTAGAAGACGATAGTATAATAAGAATAAGTAACAAACTTGAAGGGCTAAACAATGGAACTACTTGAGAAGGTGAAAATTAAACTTGGAAGAAGGTTCAAAGTTGTAACATAATGTGGAGTGGAACGTTCACCATAAGAGTTTGTGCCTTGGTATATGCAACAACTATCAAGTGTTATTAATTTAGGGCTACTGGCAATGGTATTAGGTAAAAGAAAAATCCAAGAAAAGGAACAATAGTTCAGAGGAAGAGTTTAAGACAAATTCTTAAAAAAAAAAATACAATGGGACTAGGGATGACAAAATGGGCCAACCAAGCCCATTTTGGCCCGTCCTGCGTTTTGGCCCGTCCTGTGTGTACTTTCTTAGCCCGCTTCGTCCCGCAATTCAAAAATGTGTGTACTTTCTTAGCCCGCTTCGTCCCGCAGGCTGGCTCACATTTGTGATGAGCAAAATATATATTTTTTTTTATTGGGTTAAATATGTTTTTGGTCCCTCCAGTTTGAGCGAAATTTGGAATTAGTCCCTCATCAAAATTTTTGACCAATTTAGTCCTTCATCTTTCAAAATGCGTGAATTTAGTCCTTTTAACCAAATTTTGTTAAGTTTATCTGACGTTTCAAGCACATTTCATGATAGTATTTAAATTATTTACATTGTTTGACACATTTTTGCTTTAATGTTAACTTAAATATTATCATGAAATGCGCTTGAAACGTAAGATAAACTTAATAAATTTAGTTAAAATGACTAAATTCACGCATTTTGAAAGATGAAGGACTAAACTGGTCAAAAATTTTGATGAGGGACTAATTCTAAAATTCACTGAAACTTAAGGGGCCAAAAACATATTTAACCATTTTTTATTTTGTCATAATAATTGATATTTCATTTCGTATCGAAATAATTCTAATTAGTCTAACTAATCAAAGACAAGAAACAGTAATAGCAAATATTATAACTAATGTACAATAGAAACATATCATCTTACAAGACAAGTACAAATTTGTTAACCTAAAAATTAATAAAAAGATATTCCATATTCGAGAACTAAAATCATTATCTAATATATACAACGATTATACATAATAATAATAATAATAATAATAATAATAATAAAAGGATGTTAGCGAAAAGGATCAAATTGAATAAAATTGACCAATATTAAGACCAAATTGAAAAAAAAAACAAAAGTAGGAACACATTGAAAAAACTGAACGAAAACTAGAACCAAACTATTATTTAAGCCTATATTTAATTTTCTAAACGGGTTAGTAGGTTAGTCCGCCAGGCCTGTGTGGACCAACACGTTCAACATCTCAGCCAGCCTTACGTGTTTTTTTCTACGGGACCTCGGGCTGCCACCTTATGGACACTAGTACTAGTTTTAATCCTACCTAATTTTGAAGAGAAATTAGAAGTTTTTTTTTCTTTTCAATTTATTAAATAAAAAGGCTAAGTTTTGTTTTGACGTAAGATTGGAAAGTACTTACATATGTTTTAGGCAATTGACATCACACGTAACAATTGATATTTTTATTTCTAGATAAAGTTAACTTTGGTATCGTTATACATTTTGATATCCTAACTATATACACGTCCATCAATTATTTGTCATTAATGATATTTTAATTTAAAACCAGGAAACACCTTTTTTATGGATCAAAATTTGAATCATTCATCAATTATAAAACCTTGGAGTTAAGAGAGAAAGAATTATTAATCAAATAAAAAATAAACATCCACATTCTATTTATAAATTTTTTATTCTTTATCGGTTTACATTTTTTTAAATAAAATTCTAGTTTTACATTTTATAATTTTACAAATTGGTTGTTGAAACTTTGCTATACTTAGAAATATCGAAGAAATAATTATTTCCACTTAGAAGAATTTGATTTGAACTTTAAAGGGATCAATTATTATTTAAATTTTAAAATTTTTGATAAAATACAGCTAGAGATGTTAAGAGGCTTGATTGCAAAGTCTTTCTATAGTTTTTTCAATGAATAAAAGTTTACAAGTTATTATATATATATATATATATATATATATATATATATATATATATATATATATATATATATATTGCATTATTTTCTTCGTTTGGTTGAATCTTTCCGAATTGTTCCTCAGGAATCAAATCTTGATAGATATATAAAACTACTGTCATGCATGCAGAAGAGGTATTTTCCTTTTCCTTGATATGTTATTCCTTAACCTAATTTTACAGTTATTTCAACTTTATTTCCATTTACCAAATTGTTAATTTCTAATAAATACATAAAAAGTGATGCTCCAAGACCTTCTTATATTCCTCTAAGGAAGAATTTTCATCAAGGTGTTGGTTCAATCGCAAAAGTTTGATAAGAAAGTAAAATTTATTCATGAAATTGAATATATTCTTTAGGATTATGGACTAAAGTACGAAGCATGGATTTTCTTGATTTACCAAATAAATGAAACACTAATGATCCAAATTTTAAGAAGATTGTTTACCGCAACAACCTTCAAAAGTATGAAGCTTTTAAATAGACTTCGAATAAAGACTTCACAGCGTTAGATGATCATGTTGCTATACCAATTCTTGAAAAAAAAAACTTCCTAATCAGATTCTCCATAAAGCAAATATCAACAAATTTGTTAGTATTTTGAAATTGTGAAAGGAATAGTTGATGGGATAGAGAATAGAATGTGAAAATAGTAGTTGAAAGAAGTATATTTTGAAATTGTCTTATTTGTGTTAAATGTTGTCTTGTGTTGTCTTGCATCAAATGTTAATTTACATGGATAATCTATACACCCCATCTTAGTTACCTAATAATTCTAGAAGATTCTAGTTAGAATTTATGTAGAATATTCTAGATTTTTAATTATGTAGAATATTCTTGATTTTTTTCTCATATCTTAGACTTTTCTTCAATATTCTAGATTTTGCATTACATTTCAATAATTTCATCTTAGACCTTCAATATTGTTCTATATTGTTATAGAATTTACATTATACTTTAATACTCCTCCTTGATGCAAATTCAATAACTCCAAGCATAGTGCATTGTAGTTCAAATATTGGTATTGGTAACGCCTTTGTGAAAATATCTGCAATTTGATCTTTTGTCGGGTAATACTTGAGTCGAATCTTCATATTTGTCTATACTTCTCTAATGAAATGATATTTGATTGTTATATGTTTTGTTCTACTATGATGCACTGAATTTTTCGTCATTGCAATAGTTGATTTATTGTCACTGTTAATTATAGTAGGTCCACTTTGTTTTTCTCCTATATCTTTGAGTATCTTTCGTAGACATATAGCTTGACTTGTTGCTTCAGCAACAACCACATATTATGTTTTAGTTGTTGATTGTGCAACTGTGGCTTACTTCTTTGATGCCCAAGAGAAACCTGATCTTAGTGAGAAAGTGTATCTTGACGTACTCTTTATCTCGTCCATTGATCCTACCCAATCACTATCGGTGTAGCCAATCATCCTTGAGTTAGTCATGATTTTTTACCATATACTAAACTCCTTTATGCTTTGTAGACGTCTTAAAATTCTTTTTCCTACTCCATAATGAATTTGACTTGGCTTTTGCATGAATCTTGACAGAAGACTTGTAGCATACATAATGTCTGGTCGTGTGGTTATGAGATATAAGAGACCTCATATCAAACTCCTGTAGCGTGATGCATCTTCTTCTTGACCTCCATCATCTTTTTGTAGCTTCTCTTTTACCACCAATGGAGTAGAGACATGTTTACAATCATACATCTTGAACTTCTTCAATAGAGCTTCAATTTTCTTTTGATAGATAAATATACCTCCTTTTTGTTGTTTCAAATCTATACTAAGGAAATATTTCATCAAGCCAAGGCTGGTCATCTCAAATGTCTTCATCATGCCTTATTTAAATCCATTCATCATCTCCATATTATTTTTTATATAGATAATATCATCAACATATAAGAAGACAATGAGATGATACTGACCTTGTGCCTTAATATATAGTGTTGGTTTACTCTTGTTCCTCTCAAATTCTTGATCGATGAAGTATTGATCAATCTTGGTATACCATGCTTGAGAAGCTTGCTTCAGGCTATATAAGGCCTTTTTCAGTCATAGTACTTTTGCTTCCTTACATTTGTTAATGAAGCTTTGTGGTTGTTCAACATAAATCTCTTCTTCGAGCACCCCATTTAGAAAGGCTGATTTAACATTCGTTGATAGATGTTCCATCTTTTTTGTGCTGCAAGAGCTATTAAAACTCTACTTGTATCTAAGCGAGCAACTAGAGAAAATGCCTTATTGTAATTGATTCCTGGTTGTTGTGAGTAGTCTTTAGTGACCAATCTTGTCTTGTGCTTTTGTATAGTTCCATCAAGATTGGGATAAACATAACAAAAATGTGATAAACAAGATTTTTGAAGTACTATGACTTTAAAACTTTAATACCATTATAGGTGAATGTTCTAATGAATGTGTTGATAAGAAAATAATTGCTGTATATTTTAAGATGAAGGTAACTAAAATAATAATGAATATAAATCTCTTAAGATTTGAATTTATTCGTGGAAGTATGGCGTAATAGCTTGTAATTGGAAACCTTAGAAATTAATAATTATTTTCTGACATGAACTAGAAAGATGCATCAAAGATACCAATATTAGTAAGAAGAGAAAAGTAAATATATGGAATTTCATTTTGATACAAGTAGGATTATCAAAGCTAGAAATAAAATATGCATTCATCAAAAGAATAAGTAATATTAAAGGAGATACAAGAAAATAAGTTAAGTTTTCATACAAAACTTACTAAAGATACTTAATATTTAAAAAAGAATTTTTGGTGGTAAGAGGTGAGACGAACATGGAAACATCAAAAAAGAAAAGAGACACGTACTCCTTTCTTGCCCACTACTAGCGAATTTTGGAAACAAAATTTCTAAAAAAGTGATAGAATTGTAACACGTGTATTTTGGATATGATTAAATTAATGTTAATTAAAATAATAATATGAATACTACATTAATTGTTTGAAAGTTTGAAACAAACTAACATTTGAGTCGATTTAGAGTTTGAGGTTTGTACTTAAAATTCTCAGTCATATTTTAAATTTTTTGAATTCAATTAACTCATAATTACTTTTTATAATTAAATATAAATCCTTAGTTTTACTATTTGAAACTTACTATTTAATTTTATGACAATGAAATGTTTTTCTTTAAATTATACATTAATTATTTTATATAATAAGTTGAAACCACTTAATTATATATAGACAATTTCAGAATTAATTTTATGACAATGAAAATAAAAAACTAAATTTCTGTCACTAAATACATTTTATTTACTAATTATATGTATATATTTAGTATTTAAAATTTTGATGAATTGAATAATGTAATAAGTAACATTAATATTTCTTCGAAAAACTTGTTAGAATCAAATTAAAAATTTACTTCAAATAATTATGCTTATATACATAATTTGGGCCTAGTTACATCACATGGGCCCAAAATGCTATTTTCATTGTGAGTAGCTTCTTCGTTTACCTTTCTCTTTTCTTCCTGCATCCCATAAAATTTATAAATCCCAAATTATCTCTTATTAAAATTAAATAAAAAAAAGGATATAATATCTTTCCACCTCTAGTTTTTAATTTATTTTAAATTACACAATTTAAAAAGTATTTTTTATTTAAAAACATCTTTAAGATTGTACGATGTAATATACATTAAGAAAACATTCTAAATCGTATAATTCATAAGATATTTCTATTTCTAAAAATATATTTTATAAGATATTTCCGGATCTAAAAATATTTTTCATATTATATGATCTGAAATACATTTTAAAAAATATTACATTGCAGAATACATATTTTATAGTGTGTCTGGAATACATTTTCTATAAACTATTTCATATTGTCTAATTTGAAAAGTATTTGTTTTTGCAGAGAACAAACAAGATAAGTTAGGCACAAGTATCACCTTACCTATACAAGCCGCTATCTTCTCAGTTGGTCTCTTCTCGGTTGGCACGTGTCTGTTTGGACCCAGGAGGGGTTACCTGCAGAAGGGACTCTGAAGCTCAAGTCAGCCAAAGCTCTCAAAAAGTCAAATAAGGTGATTAATGGAGTAATGAATGCGTACCTTTAATTATTGGGGTCCACGCGTATTTATAGGGTATTAATTATGTTTGGCCAGGTCATGGGTTGGGCCTTAGTTTGGGCGGTAAGTGGGCCTGGGCCCTAGCCCAGACCCTTAGTTCGATTATTGCGGGCTTATTGGATATCAGGGGGCTTTGATTTCGCTAAATCTTTTGGAGTGGTCTGATCTGGTTACTTCCCTAGTTGGCTTATGTCGTCCTTGTCCGTGTATTGTCCTGGGTTGGCTTATGTCGTCCTTGTTCGTGTACTGTCCTAGGTTGATCGTTCCTTTTGCGACCTTTGTTATGAGTTTAGGCCGGTTTAGGTCTATGTCGGCCCGAGCCGTGTACCTTAGTTGTTTCCGGCATATATGTGGGGATTGTTCGTTGTTACTTATATGGTTAAGTTGGTCAGGTACGGTACAGTATTTTTGGAAATAACTTTTAGATTACACCAATTAAAATTAAAATGTATTTAAGAAAATACCTTCAGAATTAGTGAATTTGAAACTTTGTTTTCTATGATTTTTTTTAATTCAGAAGTGTTTTATACGCCGGAACCATCGGCCATTCACACCAATCGGATGCTCTCCTAGTAGGTTGATGGATTTTATTAAAAAAAATTATTTTGAGAGTGGAATAGTGGAGATGAAGGTGAAGGTGGAGAATTTATTTTGAGGGTGGAAGAGTAGAGATGGAGGTGTGAAGAGACAATGGAGAAGAAGATGAAAGTACAATGGAGGTGATTATAACTGAAACAGGTGCAAGGATAGTATTATTTTTTTATATTACAAATTTAATGAGGATATTTATGGTTTATCAATATTATAGGGTGCAGGAGAAAAACAAAAAACAGATGTCCAAGAAGAAACAACTGTGATGCAATGAGAACCATTTCAATTTATTTGGGCTTTCTTTATGCATCTTCAAATATTTCTTTTGTACTTCCAAATATTTTTAAAATCTCAAAAATATCTTTTAACTATTTGAGCAAAAATATAAAAATATATAGGTCACACTTTCAAAATTATTTTTAGATATCGACTTTTCATAAAAATATTTCTGGAAGTCGACATCTGATTATAATTTTAAACTTTCAAATGTCAAAACACTTTATATTTATATATATATATATATATATATATATATATATATTTATATTTATATTTATATTGAGGAGCACTTGAATTGAAGATATTTTGAACTAAATATAGTATAGTTTTGGTAAGTTCACTCATTCCTGTCAATGATTTAATTTCTTTAGTAGGATGAATATGTTAGAACGAAAAACCTAGCTAAAAAGAGGAGGGTTGAATTAAGTACTACTAATTTTTGAAAACTAATAATTATAGATGAAAAATCTTATTAATCTAATTGGTTAATGGAATCAAGATGTTTTGTCGGTTAAATTTTTGAAATTAAAAAGATTTATAAAGTTTAAGCACGAGACTAGAAAGATGAAGATTGTAACACCCCGTTAAGATGCTACTAAAACATGTAAGAATTTTTCAAATTAAGAAAAAAATCTTCTTTATTTCATCAAAGTAAACTTTCTAGATTAAAAGAATATCCAATGTCTTATTTCATCAAAGTAAACTTTCTAGATTAAAAGAATATCTAATGTCAAAATCATCTGACTTATACATTTTTGCTAACATAAATTGTTCCAAAATATTAGAACTAAAAATCATTCTTCCCAAGGTAATCCCCAAGTTCCTCATTGGTGTGCATCCAAATCAACACCATTAACAACATCATTCTACTCCCGTATAACATGCAAGGGTGAACTAACTAGATAAAACATTATGTAACAATATATTGCGATCATAAAACTCGCCTAACATGATCATAAACATGTTCATAAACTCAACCAAGTCATATTACCACCCAGTATAGCAATCAAGTATGTCCTTCTCTCAAAACCACCCATTACCTTTCCTACGCACACTAAATGATGTGAATTCAGATGTGTGGATTCTTTTTACGAATGTATCTAGGTTGGAATGCCAATAAGAAAGAAATTTGGTAAATTGTTTAAAACGAGAAAGCAGAAATAAATAGGAAGATGGAGTGAAAATTGATAGACATCATACTTCCAAGGACTGAAAATAGGTCTAAGAGTTTAAACACACAAAGGGACGAATGACCTTTGATAAAACTCAAGAGTTATTGAATCACTCAAGAACTTAGGAGAATCACTCTCAATAAGATAAAAGAGATAAATTGGAATTTATAAAAATGGTTCAACTTATATATATGAACTTTAGCCATCATAATTACAAAAGTCACATTAATTGCACTTACATCCCATTTAAGCTAATAATAATCCACTCAAACTAATAATGATCACACTATTGTAATTGAAATTGTGGCAACCAAACGTCATCAAAAAGCATTTAGCAAAGGTTCTCTTGGTCTTCCAAAGGCTGGTTCCTAAGTTGCCAAATGGGCTCTTATTACAACTTGAAAATAAAACCAAACCAAAGCCCATTAATTGATTAACCCAAAACATAATTTGACCAGTCAATTTTTACAAAGGATTGGACCATTATATAAACAAACTATTACATAAAAACCACAACAAAGTGGCGTATTAGTCCTCCTTCATTTGGACCATGATGCAATTCACATCATACCCTGCTTCTTTGAGAAGATTCGTTTTGAATCTTAAGGCATTATTTTTCTACTAGTTTTAATAAAAGTTTATTATGTCCTTTTAAAACACTTTATTTTTCCAAAATTGAAAACTAAATCTTGTCTCCCAGGATAAAATACAACTTGAATAAATTTACATTTGTTTCTTTTCAATGGTTGTAATCTGTGGAGCACCTCTCTTTCCACCAATACCACATACATACATACATACATGTATATCATATCTCATCATCATAAGAGCAACCATACATCATCATATCATAACCTAAGCATTATTTCTTTGCACTTAAGGATTTTAACATATGACTCACCAAAAATTTTGCACAAAATTAAACAGAAACAACAACCATAATTTTGCACCAATTAATACAAAAACAACAAAGATGTTAAAACAACAACACCATTTTTTAAAACACCAATAACACCCAATTTTTAAAATAGCAACAACACCAAATTTTTGAAACAACACCAGCATCTAATTTTTAAAACAACAACATTTTGATTTTGAAATGACATCATCGAATTTTTGAAACAGCATCAACATCCAATATCTTAAACAATAACATCCTTTTAATATTAAAACAACAACATCAAATTTTTGAAACAACATCATCATCCAATTTCTAAAACAACAACACCATTTTAATTTTAAAACAACAACAACATCAAATTTTTGAAATAACAACAACATCCAATTTCTAAAAGAGCAATAACATTTTAATTTAAAAGAGTCTATTTGAATAATTATCTCATAGGTGATCTAAAGCAAAATATCACCTTCTCATATGGTCACTTCCATTATCACAAACAAAATCATAATTTTATCAAGACTGCGACAATACAATGTTAGATATAGAATCATTACCAACCCAAATTTTCATCCTTTCCCTTGGCGTTAAATCCAACAAAACAACCACCAAGATTTTTTCCAAAACTGAAACCAAGTGGTTCAAGAACAACATTCAAACTCTCATGCTTTTTGTACAACATACAAGAAAATAAGGCAACTCAATCATGGGTTAGCTCCCCTTATAGTGACGAAACTTGGACAAAAATTTTAGGAGTCCAAATTATATTTTTTATATATAAATTATTTTTCTAATTAAAAATAATAATTATTTTCCTTTCATCATTTTCTCTACTCAAAACAAGCACACATGATAGTAGAATCTTAAAAACATGACAATAATCTATATGAAAGAGAAACATAAAGTTTATCATCAACAATTATACCTTGATCTATTGACTCAATAAAGATTTTCATCCTAATTTTCCAAAATCTGTAATTAATGCCACTAAACATAGGGGGTCTATGAATTGAGGCACCTTCACCAAAGGGTAACTTGTTTTCAGCCATTTCAAGTAGTTCAAAACAGATTTAGGACCTTACTTGATCAAATTTCAAGTACCTTGCTCTAGATACCAATTGTTAGTTTTGAAATGGTTGAAAAGCCAAGAAGGGGGAGGGGGGTTGAATTGGCTAGTTAAAAATTTAGGCTATCTTTGCAAGCTAAAAACCACCTTTAATTGAATCAAATAAATCACCAAGTTAGGATGCAAACAATACTGAACTATACACTTTCAATCGATCAAAAATAGAGTTAACATATTGATTTTACTAAATGGATTATGTTCTAGTATAATTAATCGATTGAAACTGAAAAACAGTCGACTGAAATACTGGGAAAAATGCAGAAATGCGATTTTGAATTTTAAACCAGAAACCATGCTCAAGAATGATCAAGACCAGTTCCAAATGATTATACAAACATGCTCAATGCTTCAGATGCTATGAAACCATGCAAGAACATGAAAAAGATGATTAAAGCACAAGTTCTTGAAACTTTAAAATGAAAATGCAAGAGAGAAAGGTTAAAGAAGAGAGGACACCACGAATTTTTATACTGGTTCACTCAAACCCGAGCTACATCCAGTTTGTCAAGACAACCTTAGCTTGACTTTGCACTATTTCAAAAGTTTTACAAAGTATCCACCCTTATACTTCCAAAATATGCAAAAACACCACAAAAGACTCTTGAATCACACAAGAATCACACCAGCACAGCAATAACCCTCTTGCAGACCTGAAAAACCACCAGGCACACACACAAAGCTTGAGAAAGATCA
>Ga0214544_1008685_pt1 | contig 16636 bp, 9 predicted proteins | sample CNSS3metaG_FD_160074 | JGI IMG/M metagenome (GOLD analysis project Ga0214544, IMG submission 160074) | Root nodule microbial communities from cowpea collected in UCLA plant growth center, Los Angeles, California, USA - CNSS3 | ecosystem: Host-associated > Plants > Roots > Nodule | place: USA...
AAAAACCCTAAAAAAAAAAAAAAAAAAAAAACATATATTTAGCCAATTCTCCTACATGTGAAAAGTAAATGTTTTAGAATTATAACAACGATTGGAATTCGAATCTTTAAAAGAATAAATAAATACCAGAGTAGATTTTAGTATTTCTCATCTTAGGATTAGAAAATTAGAAATCTGAGATAAAGAAAATAGAAAAATAAAGGTTTAGATAATAAAATCAGAAATTTTTTAATAATAGATTTTCACAAAATGTTAGTTAAAGAAAATTTTATATTTTGGATACATATATGAATAAGGAAAAAAGTACAAACTAGAACTAAGATGAGATGACAGTATGTATGATATCGAAATTTTGAATAAATTAGAAGTTATTTATTAGAGAGGAACTTATATTGCACAATCTTATCGGATATGCATAAAAATAAAGATAACAAGAAATGTAGAAGATATGTAGTGTCAGACAACGCTTATAAAGGATAAAATAGTTTTAACCTTCAATGTAGTCTTTAAATACATCTTTCTCAAAGTGTTTTCTTTCAGAGTTGAGTCAAGAATCAGTGTTGTTAGTGATTAAAGATTATGCATTTATTTGTTGCATATCATTTGTTTTTATGCAAAGATAAGAGATACCCACTCGTATTAACTTATGATTATTAAATAATGAAATTTTATAATTTGCATAAAAATTGAATATTAAAATTACTTTTAGTTTGAATATATTATTTTGATCTTTCAAATTATTGATCAAAATCCACAAATAAACATGTATACTTTGGATGAAACAATATATTATTATTAAGTTAATTTTGCATATAGATATATAGTAAAAAAAAAAATTGAAACTAAAGGTAAAGATATTGACATGGAGAGTAATGTTAAATAGAATACCAAACAATGATAATAAATAATGTTTATGTTGGGTTTTTTCATGGAAGATGTTCCTTGAAAAGATACAACATTAATGAAATTTAATTTATATTTATTTGAGACCCTCTCACAAAGTGAAATTTTATATTTGAATCTTCAAAATGAAAAAATAAATTAAATTCTCTCATATGCTAAAAAAGATATTGTAAAACTTACAAAACAATTACTTAAAAGTGAAATCTACGTAACAATTGATTAAATAGGTGTTAGGAATGCATTTTTATGCAAGTCAATTGACAAAGCATTCTTCTATAATTGCAATGAATTGTTCCATTACAAAAAAACACGCGCACCCAGGTCGAAAAACAACGTAATTAATAACTCCAACAACATGCTTAGTTTAAAACAAATTCTGCAGATTCATAAACAAAAACACAGACAATTAATTTCCCCCAAGTTACAACTTCCCACCATCTATTACTACGCTCTCTTCAAATAATTGTTTTGATGTTTGAAATTCCATTCTTTTCACCAACTTTCCACATTCCTAATGTTAACCATTTTATATACAAATCTAGGGAAATTCTATCACTTGTTGCTAACTCAGTTTTTTTTTTTGAAGAATACCTTCAAGAAATCAATAAATTTAATATATTTTTAGTAGAAGTTATAAGGGTTTCTATTTTAGCTTCCTTATTTTTATATTATAATAATGCTTATGTTTAAACTGATTAAGTATTAGACGAAGAATAAGGGTATAATTGAGAAAAAAATAAGTGATTAAGATAATCTTGTTTTGAATTTTGAAAATAATAGCTAAAGAGGAATATATCTATTTTTAAATCCAACAATTAAAATGAAACTGAGAAAATATTTTCTATTTACAATTTGGGATGGAAATGCATTCCATATCTGGACTTAAGATCGAGTTAATTTATTTTCATCATCTTTTGTCATCATATTTTAGAAACAATAACATAGATAGTTGTGTTGTGTCACCTATTTTATCGCCTACCTAACTTCTCGATTAAATATTTTTATTGTTTTCTTTCTTCCCTTTCTAGAACTGTATTTGACATATTACCTTTCTTCAAATTATCCCAAATTGCCATTCTTTTTTCTCTTCTCTTTTTAGAAGTGCATTTCGTGTTATCTTATTACCTTTCTTTCAATCTTCTCAAATTTCCATTCTGTTGTCTTTACATGATTAAAAATTAATATAAGACATAATATAATGTACAATGTGAAGCTGAAAATTCTAGAAGAAACGAAAGCTAACTGCATAAAACCAAACAAGAAACTACGTGAGTGTTTAGATAACAAGAAGCAAACCAAAGATGTAAAAATTACAAATCGGGATTTGCCCTTTTCATAATGTTGGAAGAAAATTGCTATGTAACTCGGATATCACATTCATACCCTGTTACGAGTGCTGTCAACTGGTGTCATAATATCACGCGTATTCGGATATTGCACCACCATTATTTTGTACAACACTCCAAACACAACCTCAAAAAACCCCGTCACATGTGACGACACCCACAATAAAATACCTTAACACGATTGTTTCAATGGACACATTCATACTTGAATGTCGTGGACATGCTATGTGGTTGATGAAGCGAAATTTACAGAGAAAATATATAATAAAAATATAAGGAATCCTAGAGTTGAAGGCCACACATCCCTAAAATCCTACATAAAATATTTGGTTGCTTCCGTGTATAGAATAATGATAATATATAGATATAGTTGTTGTCCTGAGAAAAGGACCTCCAAAACAGATGTTACATATTTAAGGACAAAATCATGACCTCTGAATTGTACCTCATGTGTGAACTTTGAACCACTATTGTTAATTGTTAACCCTCTTTGCCATTTCCTGCACTTTACCTCCTTACCCATCTATCTCCAGATAAGCTGTCATATTGAGTACAACTCCAATTTGGGCAGACATAGGAACCCATTTCCCAAAACCCTACAAATTTTCAAAATCATTCATTCATCTTCCTTTCTTTTCACTACTTCCCTGATGGTGAAACCCTCTTCCCTATTGCACCAGGTGACCAGAAATCAGCACCGTTGCTACTCGCCACGTGTACGGTGCATCCCACAGGGATCAGGCACAGACCCCTACTCCTCAAGTCCTTCTTCACTTCCCCTTCGCTGTTTTCTCCTTCTTCTCCCTGAAATAATGCACACACACCAAATCTCTTCAGTCATCAATACCTACCTTATATGGCAATGTGTCACACTGTTCACTCTGCTCACTCACTACAAACAAGGATCAGCATTTTCAAGTAAGCTATAATATCTGCAGTATTGTCCCCATCAAGCGGGCCCTGCAACTCCCACCTTTGCTACTTATACATTTTGTTTACTTCTAATAAATCAAGCTTTTCAATTGCATCCACAATATCGGGGTTTTGCAACCACACTTGTGACTGCTTCGTACTACGTTTGTCTACGGTTTTTCACAACATCAAAGGTTTAAGGTTGTGACAAAATTGCATGTAATTGTGACATCAGTTGCATTTATCAACAGTCTCTCGTAAAGTCAAAGAGACAGAAGCGTGAATCGAATTAAAAACCTTGCACGATAAAGAAGAATGCGAGAATGATGAAAGATGGGATGGGACTCACGTGCTGCTGTTGGTGGTGTGAGGAAGACAGGCTTTGCAAGTAAGGAGAGCACAGGACCTGAACTTGGTCATGAAGAAATCTTATATATCCCATGGCCTCGTGAAGCACCGATGCTGTATCTGTCTGCACATGCAGTTTCGATCAACACTCAAAATCTCAATTCAATCAACCCCTTTTCAATTTACAAAACTCCAATTCTGAAAACACTCACCTTGCCGAAGGGAGAAACAAGCTGTTGTAACGCTGCGATTCTTTCCCCGAGCTTCTCCTTCCTCTGATATTCCAAATAACTCGTTAAACTACATGAAACTATGACAATAACAACCTTTTTAAAAACCATGCGACATTTTTTTTATTAGAAAACGACAGGCCGTGTATCTGTGACCGAGAAAAGTTTGAGTTCGAATTGAAGACAGAGAAGAAAACGACATGCAAACAATCCACGGTCGACTATTTTCCTTACCTTTGCATGTCCGGTTGAGGTGGGGTTCTCTGCTTTGGTCTTTTTAGTTTGTCTCTGGCCTCCGACACCCACCTTGGCCACTGGTTCTTGTCCCAACCCATTCCGCTTTTTCTGCAAACTCTTGAGCAAAAGACAAAATGAAAAACGAAAAAAAGAAGATAGTAGCCAGAAAACACAGAGAGAGAGAGAGAGTGACATACAGTGGACTTGGGTAGGGAAGTGAAGGCGGTGTTGGTGTGGTTGGAGGATGAAGCAGAAGAGGAGTCACTGGAAGTGATGACAGATTTCTGAGGGGTGACGGGAATGTGGGGTTGGGTTCCGAAGCATAGCATCTTGGGTGGCTTGTGAAAGGAGAAAAGAGGCGAAGCGGAGAGGTTGTGTTGATCGTAAGAGCAGTGGTGGTGAGGGAGAGACAATGCAGGTGTTGTTGCATCATGGTCATCTCCGAATAGTAACTGAGAAAAAGTGGTCCCTGTGAGTTCAAATTCGTCCTTGGGGTCCATGGTTGGGAGTTGGAAATGAAAAATGAAGGGGAAAGAGAAAAAAAGAGGGTTGTGTTGTGTTGTGGGAGAAAGAGAAAAAGTGGAAGAAACAAGTGTCGAGTGAGAAAGAGTGTGGAAGGGACATATGTAAATGTTAATGTCTGTCGTGGTGAGAGTAGTAATTGGTGAGAAAATGTTGGGAAGAAAGAAGAATAGAGCGATGGGCTGGGTGGGGTGCGGTGTGGTGTGGGAAAGTGGGCTCTTTCCGAGGACGGCTTCGGTTTTCGGCAACCAATGGTCAAACCCACCTGGCCCGAGAAAACCGTGTTTGAGCCCTCCAACGCGTTTTTGTTCCTCTCACCGCTTCTTCTTCTTTCTTACCTCACCAGATTACCAGTGTTAGTTACTGCTCTACTGTTCAATATTTGTACCAATTCATTTGTCATCATTTTGCAATAGAATTTCCTTCCTAAACTTTTTCTAGTTTTACAGTTTTTTCAATTCTTTTATAAAATGGTTTTAAGACTGTCTTTATAATACACAGGAGTGGTTTTAATTTTTGTTTTTTATTACAATTGTTTAATAATGAATTAATAAAGTTTTCCGAATTGTGCAAATGAAACAAAAGTTTAATTCTTTACATTTATATTTTTTAATTATATGATTCATTTATATTTTTATATACATTTTAGTATATATTTTTTATACGATTGAGTTTTCTTTAACCGAGTGTATTTTGTCAAATATTCTGACATCTAACATCTAATAATTTAATATTAATTTTATTTTAAATGTAAAGGTGAATTATTGATTTAAATATAGAAATTAAATTACTTAGATATTACTAAAATCATTTATTTTCTAAGTTTGTGTCTCGATTATAATATCAAAATCTAGTAATTATGATTATGAATCTGTTACTGAGCCTTTCTTAAATCGATCATTGATTAAGAAAAAACTTGATATGGGATATATTAATAAATGAACTCTAAACTTAATTTAATTATATAAAAATTATAAAAATTGTAAAGTAAGATTTGTACTTTATTTATATATTCTAAATTAGTTTTATTATTAGGTTACGTGAGACTTTCAACATACATCTCTTACAATGAAGTATATACAGTCGATACATAAGATGCATTAATGATTGATCTCATAACCATATATTCTAAATTAGTTTTATTATTAGACTACGTGGGACTTTCAACACACATCTCTTATAATAAAATATATACAATCCATATGTAAGACTATGCATTAATGGTTGATCTCATAACGGATTGAATAATATATCTAATAAATAATAAATTTTTCGTTAGCAGGTGATACAATAGGCCAAATAAAAGACAAATCTCGTTATAATAGACTCTAACAAATATAAATTTTAAGACTAACTCAATTTCATAAAACTGAATTATAAATAAATTTCTCCACCTCCAAAAGATGGTATCTCTTACGTTAAAATTAAGCGTGAAATTTGTTTTGTGCGTGTGAGAGTTATAGAATCTTCAAATCTCCTTTATTTTGGATAGTGTGAATTGATTAATCAAATGGTGTGGCTTGTACCGAATAAATTTATCTTGGATACACGTGTGGTTTAACAATACAAAGGAAGTTGAACTTATTATATCTCCTATTGGGATTTTTTTTTCTTTATCAACATGACAACTAAGAACTGGGGTGAAAAGAAAGCAAGGACAAGAGAAGCATTTGATGATAAAATTATTTAGTTTTGTTCTATATTAAATAGACTTTATCTTTTATTTTTTATATTGTATACCTATTATCTTAATTTTTTTTAGTATATAGGGCTTTAGATAATAAAGACTAAAGAGATTAAAAATATGTGTATACAAAAAAATATATTTACACACGATAATTTATAATTTATTTTAGGAATTAATAGATTATACACTGCAGACTATTTTAGTTAGATTATAGGTTTTACTCATGGGTGATAACTGTCTTGAGCTATTCAATGAATCAACATAACTAGATGGAATCCAATTAAATGAAGTTGATTTTAATTTATGATTAAATTAAATCCGACATAATCGATTTTTATCTGGGTTTAATAAAGTGACTTTTTATTTTACTTTAAATTTTAAATTAATTATATTATTTTTTAATAAAATTAATACTTAAAAATAAAAAAATTTATTAAATAAATAAAATTTTTTAAAAATATTTATCTCATTAATTCAACTCAATCTAATCATTCATTAATTTGAATTGGTTAGCTTATAAAAAAAAGTTAAATACTTATTTAATTCATATTTTTGTTCATGTAAGTTCATAATTTTTTTTTATAGCTTTTTCTTTTTAATTTGAAAAAAAAAATTATTCATGTGTCAAATTACCATTGTGTCATGTGATAGTAGCATAATTATATTAGTATAGTGTCGATTGTTATTTTCTTATATTACCTGCGGGTGTTTTAATATTAGTTTATAAATGGGTTGGATGTAAATATCATACTATTCTTACTCGCGAGTGTTTTAATATCAGTTTATAATGGTTGGATGCGAATATCATGTTATCCTTAACTGAATGTATATGTTACCCACAAAAAATTAAAAAAAAATAATTTATATTTTATTAAGTTAAATTTATAAAATTAAAATTTAATTTATATTATTTTAGATTAAATTTAATGAAAATGAAAATTTAATTTATATTTAATATAATTTATATTTTTTTGTAAATTTAATTAAATTTTCTTTTGAAATTTTATAAAATATTTGTTTTTTAAATATTAGTAAGTATTCACGGGTATCCGCAAAAGTCCCGCAGGTATTTTTAAACGAGTTCTTGTGTGGGTAACGGGCGGGTAACGGGACGGGTAGCAGGTGGGTTCTTTTGTTACGAGTCAGGTTGCAGGTATGCATTATTTGCACCCGACCTGACCCGACCCGACCCGACCCGTTCTCATCCCTATTAGTTAATATTAATGACCAATTTAGAGATCAATTCATAATAAAAAAACTATTTTAGTTATCAATTTAGAGAGCAATTATAATTTTTTGAAACTATTTTAGTTACCAATTATTTATAGCTTATACTTTGGTATATAAATTTGTCAATCCCTGTATGGGTTGGGCTCATGCTCATTGGTATTGTATCTAAGTAATTCTCTCTCAAAAGATTCAATAGTGGTATCAAAGCCTAGTTTGTGGACGACTTAGGTAAAACCCTCTATTGAAAGTCTTGCTGACAGTAAGTTAGGTAAGCGTGTCCGTTAAGAAAAAAAAAATGACGGTACAAAAAAGGGGTACTTGGTAGTTAGCTTGAGAGGGAAGTACCAATGTGAAGGGACTTATACTTGAGGGGAGATTGTTCGAAATTCAAGTGTGAGTCTAAGTACGACATTGAGTAAAAATGAGAAAGTTGAACATCATACAATGATGAAAACCCATAAACTCATCGTCTTAAGATTTTAGGTTAAGAGTAGTGTTAATCCCTTGTGTGTGGGTCAAACTCATGCTCATTGATATTGTATCTTTCCAATGATTTTCTCTTGAAAGACCCAACACTAATTACTAATTCACAAAATTATTAATTCACAAAAATATATCTAAACTACATTGAACAAACTCAATAAAAATAGGGACTAAATTATTATTTAAGTTTATAAAAAATAAAACAAAAATTCAAGCCAGACCAATTAATCATACATTTTGTTTATTTTTAATATATTTTACTTATTATTATTATTATTATCTATTTTTAAAATTATATTAATGCACCATTTTGAATATTTATCAAGATATTTCAACTTTCTTTATGTAGCTGTAATCGAAAAAGGTTAACATTAAAAATTTAAAATTAAAGTAATATATTATTTGTATGATAATATATAAAATTATATTCCATAAAAATTTGTCAGAAAAAACCTTATTGTAACATTATGTTAAGTTGATAAATAAAAAATTTCTCAAAAAAGGAAAACAATTAATACTCATTAGATATAAAAGTTCACATAACATGACATATTCAAATAAAACGCAAACATAATTAAAAAAAAGTACTTATTTTATTAATAAGAGTTATTGAGTTTTTAAAAATATAAGATTGCAATTATATAATAATATATTAGAAGCTAACTTCATCAAAAAGAACCTTAATAGTGGTAGGAGTTAATTTCGTCCATCATGAAAACAGATGACATGATAATAAAATTTTAAATTTTATTTTTATATATAAAAATAAAAACTAATAAGACGATCTAAGTGTATTGCATTTTATTAATTTGTCAATACTCTTTTAAAATGTCTTTCTCTCAAAAATTAAAAGATATATAAATGATAATGAATGATATAAAAGGAGTTGGATGGCCATTAATAATTTTAAAAAACGAAGAAAAATAATTAAAATTTGTTTATATTTTATGAAATTTTATAATTATTAAAATACTTACAATAAGTAATGGAGGATGGTAGAAAAGACAATAAATAATTTGGTTTATATGTATGTTTGTGTGATTCATAAAGCTTGTTGGAAACTTCACTGGGCCACACGTGGCCCATAAACTAACCATGACAAAACCTGAGTCTACGTATGCAGTTATCACATGGACAAGAGAAATTAGACAGAATTCTATAGCCATAGAAGAAGCAGAACATGAAGACAGAGAAAATGAAAGAAAATTGGCGCCATCAATGAATCCAACCTACAACCTCAAATACGACACAAAGCTGCACTTACAACCACCAGTTCCTCATCCCTCCGTGGCTTAAACTGCTTCCAAGTTGGCAACCCCGTTATCATTCGTTCGCTCCTTAAAACCCCGTTCCCTCTTCCACATAACCTACACTAACATTTTCCCACACACTCCACAACACACAAGAAACACCATGGATATTTGGTCATGGATATGTGAGCTCCCAAACTCTGTGGAGTGGACCGAGTCTGACTCGCCACTCATGTTCGAACTGGCGAGTGAAGAGAAGGACGAGTCAGCTCGTTCCATCCACCTCAAAGCTGAGAGAACCTCCGGGTCTGACTCGGAAGCGGTGGTCACCTTCACCGTATGCTTGCAGGGTTTTCACCCTCACAACGCCCACAAGCCTCTGTGGGTCTCCGAAAAGTGCCACCTTTCATCACAAAACCCCTTCCTCCCTCTCCTCCTCCAACTGCTCCAAGAAATCATATCCAGCTCTCCCACGGCGCACGATAGCACCTGCCCCCGCTCCCAGCTCCAGAAACTCAAGCCCGAACCCATCGCATGGATCATGGACTCTCACACACCCGAGTCCCTCTCCACCTTCTTCAACCTCGTCTTCACCATGCGCCTCTTCTGGCTCTGCGCGTTCCAAGCGCCCCCCGAAGCCGGCTCGCTCTACTTCCACTCCCTCCTCACTCCCACCCTCGAATCGGCGTCGTCCAAACTCGCCTCCGTCCTCCGCACCTTCTTCATCACCGTCGGCGTCGACACCGAACTCTGCTTCATGCGCACCCTCGGTTACATCATAACAAAACTACACATGATAAAAGAACTGAGCGTAGGGTTAGGTTTAAAAACGCTCGTGCCTTCCCCCAGATTCTCTTACGCGACGGAGGCTCACGGTCTCTGGATCCTGAAGGGTTACTCCCCGGTGATGAATATGAAACTGGTGCGAAGCAACGCTCAAAAAAGTCAATTCTGCGGCATCGACGCTAAGGAGTCCATTCTCCGTTACGCTCTGGCGCACCACCAACTTGAGGCACACGTGCAGATAGATTACACCGTTGGATTCTGCGAGGGGTTCATCCAGGTTCGTGCACGTTTGGATAACATACGCCTCCAGGTGGCGAGGCTAGGTTTCAACCAAAACGACGAAGTGGATTTCATCGAGGAGAAACACTTTCCGTCCCGGGGTAGGGTGTGGGTTGGCCCGGAGATCGGAGCGACTTACTGTGGCGGGCTGAGCTTGGGGCGGTCGACGGAGAACAGAGAGAGCGAAGTGGAACTCCAAAAGGTGGTGAAGGGTAATTTGGAGAAGTCGGAGGGTTCTAACGTGACAGCGTCGGCGAGGTCGTCGAGGAGGACGCGAAGTAGGAGTTGGAGAATGGACCAGGACGCGGAGGGCAACGCAGCCATATTCGACGTGGTTTTGCATGATAATGGTACGGGCGTGGAAGTGGGGTCGTTGAAGGGCACAAGTGAAACGGGTGATGAGCGTGTTCATGGACTGAGAGGGCGATACGTGAGGGGAAACAGAGCGTTTACCAAAAGCGGATCGGTGGTTATTGCAGGAGATGAATATGGAGAAGAAGTGGGGTGGAGGCTGAGCAAAGAGATGGAAGGGAGTGTGTTGAAGTGGAGAATTGGTGGAGAGTTTTGGCTTACCTATTTGCCCAACCTAACCAAGGGTTCTTATTATGAAACTAGGTATATTGAGTGGTGTGATGAAGTTGACTTGCCTCTTATTCATGCCAAAACACCATAGCCACGCATTTGTGAGCAGCAGAAGTTTGGGTGTAGATGTATGTACAATAAACTCGGAAATTATTAAGGTTAGTTAGTGTGTCTGTTGTGGTTAAGAAATATATATTTCTGCATAGTTAAACAAACGTCTTATGTGTCATTTCCTAGATCCATAGCCTCTATGTACATACAGTAAGGTCATATTCATGGCAAGTAGTTGTAAGACTCATTTCCAAGTGCTTTTATAATATTTAATTTCTACGAAATTTTAGTTCATTTTTTATGATTAATGGTATTATTTAACTAATAATGCAAAATAAAGATATTACAAGAGATATTATATGGGTTTTTGAGAAACATTATGATAAATTGTCCATAGTAATTTGGTATGGAAAATGATTTTTTATTATTAAATTTTGACAACTTTTTCTTATAATATGATGTGTCATTTTTTCATTTTAAATTATTTTTTATTTTTTTATTTTTTCATTCTCTCATTCTCAATATTCTAAAATCACTTAAAAAGATAGCACCTCATATTATAAAAGAAATTTGTTAAAATTTAATAGTCAAAATATCATTATCCATTTAATAAATACTCAATATTATATTACTAGCTAAGGAGTAACAATATGAGGGAGTTTTTTTTTTTTGTATTTCAGGTTGGTTTCAAGTTTGAATTTGTAAATATGAGTTATTTGACTTTTTTGGTAAAGCAGGATGAAGTCAAGAGGAGTGTGAACGACATCAAGGTTAAAGTCGTCATTGTATTAGAGAAGTAAAATCATTGTGATTCATGACAATTTCAATATTATAAAAGTGAAGTCGTCATGAGTCCTAACAACTTCACTACTCTATATTACCTGAAATCGTCATAACTCGTGATGACTTTACTTTTCAAAAAAAAAAACAAGAAAGACCGTCCTTTATAACAACTGTAAAATCGTTCTTGCTCATCACGATTTCATTATATTTTACAAAAAAAAATAATAAACCGATCCATATATACAATTTTAACTTCAAACCAACCTCCAAATAAAAAAAAAAAAACCGTATAAAGATAAATGGGTCTTCCGTTCATGACAAGGCTTGCGGGAGAGTTCTTCTCTTCTCCAGCTCAACTAGTTTTTGTTCAGCATTTAGAGGGTTTTTCTCTCCAAGTCAATTAACTTTTAAAATATGAATTTTATATTTATATTAATTAAAATTTAAAATGATTACAATTTTATTTCTGTTGCAATTTTTTCGGGCCCTACCTAGTGTATATATATAAAATAAAATAAATTCAATCTCACTTTTGTTTTTTAATAGTAGAACTTGGGTTTTATAGTTTTTAACTATATACTTGTACGATCTTTCTGTTTGATCTTTGGTAATTTTCAAAACTATTTACTTTAAAATTTACAGGGATAGTTTTTAATCTCGACATCCAAATTTTAAAGAAATAAAATAAAAGATAAAACATATTTTTAGTTTCTGTTATTAAATAAGTATTTAAATAGTTATAAATTTGTCGTCTAAAAACACGTATAAAATAAAATATGAGTATATCGTTATATGTATATTACATATTTTTTCTATTTTTATTATTCTTGACTATTAATTTATATATTGGTCGATAATTTACTCTTTGCTATTATCTTGATAAGATTCTTTAAAAGAAAAATGATTTTTTTACCAACTAAATCTTGATAATTTTTTCTTATTTTTTGAGGTGTCATCTCCTAAATGATTTTTATTTATTTTTACATTTCAAAACCACTTTAAAATATTATTTTATAAAAAAAATTATCAAAATTTAATTATTAAAATATCATTTTTACATTTGTAATGGTTGTTGGTTAGTATAAAAAATTGGATAACAAGCGTAATGTCATATATTACAGTCATAGTACGACTATTATACACAATAATTGCTTAACTAAATTTCTTTATACGGTTATATATATTTTAATTTGATAATACAACTATAAAATAATTAGTGTCTATGTATTATTTTTAGATGTTAAAAAGTATTAACATTTGATGTCTAAATCTAAGAGTTAATGGTTCTTAATACTTACTGCAAGATTTTTTTTATATGGGCGATGAAGTTCACTTGAGGTATGTTGTAATAGTTGAATACATCATTTAATCAATTTTAAGAATTATAACATTATAGTTAAAAAAAATATTAATTGGTTATATAATATGATTAAGTTTAAATGTTTTTCTTAACTATGTTGATATACATTTTTTTTCATATTTACATCGATTTATTTACTTATACTTAAATAAATCATAAGTAATGTATGTACATGTATGACAACGACTAAAATCAAAGATTAAAATAATTGTTTGCATAATTAATATAGAAATACAGATATATACTACCATGTTCAAACACAAAGGATTAGTACAGTACTCTTATCCATTATTAAATGTTCCACGATTTTGTGATATGATCAATACCTTATCCTGTACCCATAGTTAAACCTACCACGAGTTAAAGCCTTTAATTATGATTGATCATTAGTAATTATAATTTCCATTATCACATTCATGCTACCGGATTCTATTCCTCAAGACATTACTTTATATATATATATATATATATATATATATATATATATATATATATTTTTTTTTTTTTTTTTAATAAATTTATACGTGATAACAAATTATTGACACAAATAAAAGATCAAAGTTCGTAATAATACATACATAAAATTATTTGAAAAGAAAAGGAAGAGATTATGTATTAAAATACATAATATATTATGTATTAAAGTAAATAATGTAATTGACAAAACAACAATATTACATAAATAATACTGGTTTTATAAAATGACACGACAATTCACAATTTAATACATCTTCTATTTAATTTTTCCAAACATGAGTTAGTTGAGTATTGACTTGTTGCAAATGCAAAACTGGTATATAGTGTGTACACGTCCTCTTGTTCCTTATAGAATTTATAATACGGCAAACATTCATAAAGAAAAAACTACTTTATCAATACTGCGAGTAAAAAATAAATTATTTTGTCAATCCAATTTAGACAAAACTTTTTAATCGATTATTTGAAATGAAATGCTCATAAAATAATTAATTTGATTTAAAGATTCATAATTTTCTATTGCATCTCAAATAATAGGAAAAAATTAACATGATTTTATAGAACATGTGATGGAGTATCCCTCAAAAAAAGACACGAGAGTGAATATTGGATAGCTGTCATCGCCCACACCTTTCTCCACTCACATCACGTGCAAATCATAAAATATCCCATTTTTAAGCCAACAACAAAGATAGAAACACCATTTTTCGAGGTTGATGTCATATTATGTATCACTGTATCAAACTAATTTTTTATTAGTCCCAGTGTTGGACTCTAAAATGTGGGAATTTTTTCTAATCACCCATTATTAAATTTAAAATTCAAATTTTGTTTTATCTGGTATTTTTTACTGTTAAAGTTATTTTAGTCGTTTTTCTATAAGACTTGATTTTTTTATAAATTATTAGTTAATTAAATAAGACATTTTTAATAACATATAAGTAAGATTTGTTAGGTTGAGTAGTTGCTTTGTAGGGTGGGTTCCAGGAAAAAACGCCGTCAGCGTGGGCCTGCAAATGCGTGTATAATTTAAAGCGGTCACTGTTACTTCTCTTCATTTACAGCTAATTTTGATTAGTTGCTTTATCATTTCATACCATATTATTAGCTATTAATGTAACATATTTTATTTCAAACAAAGCAATTAAAGAAAATAAAGTCGATTTTAAATGTGAAAAAAAGTATATTCAAAAGGGAATACGATATTGTATATTTCTGATTGCGAATAATCTTTCAATCAAAAATATATCATCTAGACAAGTAATAGATATTTTTATCCTTTATATTTATACTATAACATCATGAAATGCTTTTCTTTAATTAAATTATAGGAACTCTAAACAAATTATTCACCTAACAGTCTAAACTTAATAAGATAAAATTTTATAAATTTATTATAAATAGCATTGTTTATGAGATAATCAATTACGACACCAAAGTATTTTTATAGGCATACTTTTTCTTATATGGGAATTTAATCTAATCCTTATCGCATCTCTAATTAAATACTAAAGAAGCATGTAAAAGTTTCTTTAGTCTTTGTACTGTGGTTTAAGTTATATAAGAACATAATAAAAAGAATTTTTATTTCTTAGAATATATAAATTTTTATAATATTTATATTTTAAATGATTGTTTTTGAAAATTTAATTATTTTTTAATTTAAAATGATTATTTTATCTCTTAACTACTTATTTATTTAAATTAAATATTTATTTTAAACTAAATTATTATATGCAATAAAAAATAAATATAATATGTATTTTCACTGATATGAGTAAAAGATATAATACGCGGAAAAATACATTATATTATTTATGAAAGTTTGATCTATATAATTATTTTAATTTTAAATTTTATTTTGCTATAGGAAGTTACAATTTTAGTATCTATTCCCGATTTAAAATTTATTTCTAGTCGTCATTGGTAATCTTGAATAAGAAAACAAAAAATTATTAGTCTCTAAAACGCGTAACATTATCATAATAGTTTTTAAAATAGAAAATTGAAATTAATTATTTTAGTTCCCAGCATATGTGCATAATGTTTATTTATTTTTTCTTAGAAAAAGCTTAAATAAGTTTTTGTCCTTCAAAAGTTTGAATTTTTTGTGATCGAAAATATTATTAGGATAAAAAAATCGAAGCACGTAAAGGAAATTTAAAAATATTTTAAAAATCAACATAAAATAAAAATGGAAGGCAAGTAAATAAATATTTTAAAAAAATATACAAGTTATTGGCCTGAGCGAGAAAATAATTTATTTTTCCTAAAGAAAATGTTATTTTAATTCTAAACATTGAAATAAAAAGCGTACATAAAATAAATTTGCAATTTCCTGTGTCTGGGGGAATGAATGTTAAAATAGTGAGAAAATCTGTAGAAGTAGATGACAAGGTACAATAATTTGTGGTATAAAATAGTATGTAGAAAGTGAGTGTGATGAGGTGCATTCAGAGTAGAGATGCCAACAGCTATGAGGCAGAGCAATCAGCTTCTTCTCCACCGACTTCTTCTCTACTTTGTCTTCTCTTCCTCACTGTGTTGGGCAAGCCAAGATGGAGAACGGGTTACAGTGCGCAACACCCCACAGAGTACGTGGTGGACGCCACTTTCAGGCAATGCAGGGGATGATGATGACTCTCCTCCAAGGCCCTTGAAGCTTACTTTCGCTGGGCCTGCGACGCACTGGACAGATGCCATCCCCATTGGCAATGGCCGTCTCGGTGCCATGGTTTGGGGTGGTGTACCCTCCGAACTTCTCCAGCTCAATGGTATTCTTGCTTTCAAACTCTAATCTGGCAAACCTTCGCTTTTTTAATTGCTGTTACTTCGATCCAAAGGCCAATGAAAGTGATGTTGTTGTTACATGGTAGTTGTAAGAGTTATAAACTACATGTTTTATTCCCCGTTTGATAATTTTTTATGCCCTTTCTCACTAACTCACCCTGTATAAGTTGCATTCTTAAAATTCACCGAGTTTGTACCCGCATATTGTCCTTAATTCCTTCAAGATCTTTGTTGGGATCCAATTGTACGTTTGGGACTTGAGTCCCGATTAGAAGTATGGTATTCTGGTGTGGGGTTTGCTCTCCACCTAGAAAGGGTTGTTTTTTCTGGTGTAGTTTTACTGAGGTTCTTTTCTTTGGATATATATATATATATATATA